>BNJU01000384.1_pt1 | contig 302735 bp, 368 predicted proteins | sample 8539281 | NCBI WGS metagenome assembly BNJU01 (sample SAMD00202456, study PRJDB9452) | human saliva metagenome | isolation source: human saliva | place: Japan | reverse complement strand
GGAAGTATCAGCCTGTTATCCCCGGGTAGCTTTTATCCGTTGAGCGAGATTATCTTCCATACGGAACCGCCGGATCACTAACCCTACTTTCGTACCTGCTCGACCCGTCAGTCTTGCAGTCAAGCTCCCTTATGTTTGCACTCTAGGCTGATTTATCCAGCCTGAGGAACCTTGAACGCTCCACTTTTTGGAGCGACCGCCCCAGTCAAACTGCCCACCTAGCACTGTCTCCGTTGCCAGATTAGAATTCCGACAACATATGGTTGGTATTCCAACAGCGACTCAGTAATGACTGACGCCATTACATCACATCTCCCAACTATCCTATACACACCAGAACCCAATGCCAGCTACAGTAAAGCTCCACGGGGTCTTCCGTCCTACTGCAGGTAGTGGTCTTCACCGACATTACAACTCACCAGGTCTCCAGCCGACAGCTCTCAAATCATTCTCCATTATCTGTGCAGGCTCGGAAACTTACCTGACAAGCGAATTTCCTGCTACCTTTAGCACCGTTAGAGTTACGAGCTGCCGTTCACTCGGGGCTTCTCCAACTCGAGCTCTCCTACTCTCCTCTTAACTCCTTCCGGCACTGGCAGGTGTCAGCCCATATACGCTGCCTCACAGCTTTAGCATAGACCTGTGTTTTGCTAAACAGCTGCTTGAGACCCCACTGCAGGCCTGCTTTCCCTGGGAGCGCTTCTTCAGGTATGCCAGGTACTCTCCCGAGTTACGCTATTTTTGCAGAGTTCCTTAGCTAGAGTTATCCTGTCGGCCTTAAGTTTCTCACTCTGTCCACCTGTGTCGGTTTACAGTACGGGCGCTGCTTCTCATCGATAGAAGTTTTTCTTGGCAGTGTAGGATCTGCGACTTATGCAAATGCACTTCCCCGTCAGGTCTCACGTTTAGGCGTGCGGATTTACCTGCACGCCCACGCTGGGCCCTTAGAAAGGCTAAACCGTCAGCCTTCTCGCATACCTTCCTGCGTCACTCCGTCTCTCAAGCGATAACAGCGGTACAGGAATATTAACCTGTTTTCCATTCGCCATCACAATTTTGCTTATGCTTAGGTCCCGACTTCCCCAGGGCGGACAAGCCTTCCCCTGGAAACCTTGGACTTCCGGCCGGCGGGATTCTCGCCCGCCTTCTCGCTACTCATTCCTGCATTCTCGCTTCTGATACCTCCAGGACGGCCTTGCGGCATCCCTTCGACGGCCTACAGAACGCTCTCCTACCAAGATACAGTGTATCTTCCGCAGCTTCGGTTTATGTCTTAGCCCCGTTACATCTTCGGCGCAGGCACTCTCGACCAGTGAGCTATTACGCACTCTTTCAAGGCATGGCTGCTTCTAAGCCAACCTCCTGGTTGTCTATGAATGTCCACCTCCTTTCCCACTTAGACATAATTAGGGACCTTAGCTGGCGGTCTGGGCTGTTCCCCTCTCGTCCGAGGACCTTGTCATCCACGGACTCACTCCTGAACATGATATATGGTATTCGCAGTTTGCTTGATTTCGGTAAGCAGTACGCCCCCTAGATCATACAGAGCTCTACCCCCACATATCTCAGTTCAAGGCTGCACCTAAATGCATTTCGGAGAGAACGAGCTATCTCCTAGTTCGATTGGCTTTTTCACCCCTAGACCTATCTCATCTCCCAACTTTTCAACGGCGGTGAGTTCGGCCCTCCACTGAGTCTTACCTCAGCTTCAGCCTGGACAGGCCTAGATCACTAGGTTTCATGTCTATGACTCGGCGACTTGACGCCCTATTAAGACTTGGTTTCCTTCGGCTCCGTCTATTAACCCTGCCACCAGTCATAACTCGCAGGATGATTAACCAAAATCCACGCAGTCACACATAATGTGCTCCTACCGTTTGTAGCTACACGGTTTCAAATTTGTTTCACCCCTTGCTCAGGGTTCTTTTCACCTTTCCCTCACGGTACTCTTCACTCATCGGTCAACAACAGTATTTAGCCTTACGTGATTTGGTCCACGCTGATTCACGCCAGATTCCTCGTGCCTGACGCTACTCGGGTGCTTCCAGTCTCTATATATGCTTTTATGTTCTACAGGACTTTCACCTTCTTTGGTTCAGCTTCCCAACTGATTCCACTTACACATATACAGATTAAACATTATGACAATCCGTTAATGGAAGTCCCTCAACCCCGTGCCAGCAACGCTGTCCGCTTGACACTGGCACGGTTTAGGCTTTTCCCTGTTCGCTCGCCGCTACTTGGGGAATCGTTTTTACTTTCTTTTCCTCCTGCTACTTAGATGTTTCAGTTCGCAGGCTTGCCGTTTTCACGCATGCCCTCCAGGCATGCAGGTTTACCCATTCGGAAATCCGGGGATCAATGATTATGTGCATCTTCTCCCGGCTTATCGCAGCTTATCACGTCCTTCATCGGCTGTTGCTGCCTAGGCATCCTCCGTGTGCCCTTATTAGCTTTTATATCCAGAATAACTTTTTACTCTAGTTTAGTTATAATCTTTTACCTACTATTCATTTCCCATTGTCCTAACAGTTATAAAGATATATAAAGAAGCAGTGCTTGTTTCTCCTTAGAAAGGAGGTGATCCATCCGCACCTTCCGGTACGGATACCTTGTTACGACTTCACCCCAATCACTATCCACACCTTAGATGCTTTCCTCCTTGCGGTTGGACCGGCAGCTTCAGGTGCAGACAACCTCGTGGTGTGACGGGCGGTGTGTACAAGACCCGAGAACGTATTCACCGCAGCATTGCTGATCTGCGATTACTAGCGATTCCAGCTTCATGAAGTCGAGTTGCAGACTTCAATCCGAACTTGGACCGGCTTTAAAGATTGGCTTTAGCGTTGCCGCCTTGCGGCTCTCTGTACCGGCCATTGTAGCACGTGTAGCCCAGATCATAGGGGCATGATGACTTGACGTCATCCCCACCTTCCTCCTGCTCTTCGCAGGCAGTCTTGCTAGAGTTCCCAACCCTAATGATGGCAACTAGCAATAGGGGGTTGCGCTCGTTGCGGGACTTAACCCAACATCTCACGACACGAGCTGTCGACAGCCATGCACCACCTGTCTCTGCGTTCCCGGAGGCTACAGCCTGCTCTCGCAGGCCTTCGCAGGATGTCAAGATCTGGTAAGGTTCCTCGCGTTGCGTCGAATTAAACCACATGCTCCACCGCTTGTGCGGGTCCCCGTCAATTCCTTTGAGTTTCAGCCTTGCGGCCGTACTCCCCAGGCGGATTACTTATCGCATTAGCTTCGGCACGGACACTCTTCATGCCCACACCCAGTAATCATCGTTTACAGCTAGGACTACCAGGGTATCTAATCCTGTTTGCTCCCCTAGCTTTCGCACTTCAGCGTCAGTTACCGTCCAGTGAACTATCTTCATCATCGGCATTCCTGCACATATCTACGAATTTCACTCTACTCGTGCAGTTCCGTCCACCTCTCCAGTACTCTAGCCACATAGTTTCCAGGGCAGGCTTGCGGTTGAGCCGCAAAGTTTTCACCCCAGACTTATCTGGCCGCCTAGATGCCCTTTTTATGCCCAATAATTCCGGATAACGCTTGCGACATACGTATTACCGCGGCTGCTGGCACGTATTTAGCCGTCGCTTCTTCTGCAGGTACCGTCATTTTTTTCTTCCCTGCTGAAAGCACTTTACAATCCGAAAACCTTCATCGTGCACACAGAATTGCTGGATCAGGGTTGCCCCATTGTCCAATATTCCCCACTGCTGCCTCCCGTAGGAGTAAGGGCCGTATCTCAGTCCCCTTGTGGCTGTCCACCCTCTCAGGCCGGCTACCTATCATCGCCTTGGTAGGGCCGTTACCCCACCAACAAGCTAATAGGACGCAAGGCTCTCCTGCAGCATCTCTTTTTCATCAGGCTGGACATGAGTCCGCCTGACTTTATCAGGTCTTTATCAGTCGTTTCCGTCTGTTATCCCTGACTGCAGGGGCAAGTTCCTCACGCGTTACTCACCCGTCCGCCTTGGCTAGGGCTGTGCAAGCACAGCTTCGCCAAAGACTTGCATGTGTTAAGCATTCTGTCAGCGTTCATCCTGAGCCAGGATCAAACTCTTCATTCAATATATTTACACATATTTAAATTTCACCTAATTAGTCTTGACGTTATCTTTTTCAAGATACTTGACTTTTATTGATTATACACTTAATTGCTTCTTTTACGTTATTAATATCTCTATTGTCCGTTGATACATTTTCGTATCGACAAGATATATATTATCATAAAAGAAATATTTTGTCAACTACTTTTTAGAAATTTTTGATTTTTAAAATCAATTTTTCCATATTTATTTCCCATTTCGCTATTCTATTTTTAATTCGATATTAAAAGTTTGAGCATATTTCTTAATTTTTGATTTTCTAAATAATTATCTATTATTTGAATACTTTTTATATAATTTTCTGTGAACTCTTGTTTGACTTATAATAATTCCAATATATTTTGATTATTTTTCTTTTTAAATAAATTTTGTAATATTTTATCATATTCAGAATCTTGATCTAAAATAAACTTTTATCAGTTGTATCTTTTTATATATAATAATCAAAATTTGTATGTCTTACGAAAATCCTCCACTACTGGATGTTTTTCTCCCGTTTCAAAGAATCGAAAAAGATTGCAAAGAATAAAAATCCGTATCGATAAAACTTAATTTTCTGCATTTTTATAGAATCCATTGTTATTCTGTTATGTTCTCATAGGCTATATTGCTGTAATCATCATAATGAAGATTATCTACATTATTTTATAGTTCTTCTTTTACATATTCTTTTTATACTCTTTTACATAAGTTGTGTTGTAATAATTTTGCTAATTTATGGGTTAAATTGGTTTTCCTGAATGTTGCGAACCTATTGTGCTACTTTCAAAACAAAAATTCTCTTACGTATTTTGGAATAAAAACCAGTTTTTATAAAGTTTTCTTATTTCTGTTGCACTTATATGAAAATTTCTATGTTGTATCTATCATTTGGATTTTTAAATTTTTATTGAATGTGACTTTCAAAAATTTGGTAATGTTAAAAATTGTTTTTGTAATTTTCTCATCTTGAGTTTCATTTGTAAAAATCGCATCTACTTTTATATTATTTTCAAAGAAAGTGTCTCCTGTACTCTTTCACTCCAACTTTCCAGCCATTTTGGATAAAATGATTCCATCTTCTGCAAATGTAGATATATATTTTCTGATGCCCTAAAGGTTTTTCAACAAATCTAAAGCCGATCCTTTTACAGTCGGCATTTTCATCGATTCTAAAAGTTTCTTTATCTCTGTCAACATCACTACAGACAACAACGTATAAATTTCTCCACAAAACCGCTTGCTGCTTATAAAATCAGCGTGTCCAATATAAAGTGGATAAAATTTTCCAAATATTATCATTTTAACATCTAAATTTTCTCCTTTTTCTGTGTGTGACAACATTTTTGAGATGCTCTAAATATTTCAAATAAACTACAGCATTTTTAGAATTTAGTTATTTTCTCCTTCTGGTTTATAAATCTTGTTAGTAGTTTATCTCTATTGTATTCTGTCATCACTGCAATTTTTCAGAGTTATAGTATTATTTGATAAAAGCCATATTTTATATAATTTAATTTTCAGTAATTTGACTTTGGGCTTAGTTTCATGCATTATCTGATTTTTATCAAATTTACATTTAGAAATTTCTGTAAAACGTTTGTATTTTATTTGGAAGTTGTTGTAATGTCTCTTCTCCTTTGGAGCTTTTCAATATCACTTTTTGAAGACTGTTCCAACGGGTTTGTGGTATCTTCCAGATTCCATCTTTAATTTTTCAAGGTTCCTGCTGAATAACGCTGCTTGTATTATATCACGTTCCATGTTGTCATTATAACGGATGCAGTTAATACCGATATTAATGTTGTGGGTGAAGAGGCATTCTTCGTTTTCTTGTTGGCATTCATGTTCTGCGCCTCAGGCCCTGATGGGCATTTAATTTCAGCAAAGAATTAGCTGGCAGCAAAATAGCACTGTACCTGTTCACGCTGTTTCATATTATATATATTTTAGAAAGAGTGCATCTATATGTCTCAGGTCATTTACACAAAATCTTTTCTCGCTTGCTTTCCCGCTCAATTTGGTTCCAGGTCTGTTCAGCACTATACATTTTTCTACATTTTCCAGCGGAGGCTTTGAATCGACGTCTGACACTTTCCCAATAAACGTTCAGGTGTAAAATAATTAGAGTCAACTTATTGCTGCCGTTTGAAAGTTTATATTGCTTCTGGTCAAAGTTTGTCGTCTCCAAAAACTAGTGCAGAATCTGATGAAAGGCTGAACCTCGCCAAATATCCGGCTTTCTTATCGGTAAGAACATCTTGAAGCAGAGACTTGACATTGCTCGACAGGCGCGATTTTTCCTGTACCTCAATCAATACTAAGCCGTTCCAAAACCATATTCCCAAAAGTTTTGTGTTGTTTCCTCAAAACAGCCGACAAACGATTCTTCCGCTTTCGTATTCATCAAATCTAAAGCCTACTTTTCCACCTTCAGTTTAATTTCTCAAAATTCTCAGTATGTATTTGATTAAACGCATCCTTAAATTCATTTCTATATGTCAGCACTGTTATTATTCTCGAGTCATAACTCCTGTCAGCACTTATTCTTTCTCAAATCTGGTGGCAAACATGATGGCCATTCAGCACTATCGGTCTAAAAATTGGCTGTTTTCCTGATTTCTTAGACAGGCGATTCATTTCATGTTTGCGTCCCATTTGCATATTCCCGAACCATTCACGTCAACCATTTTCATTATTTTCTTACTGTCACTTCCTTCTAACTAAACAAAATTTATTTTTGTTTATAAATTTATTGATTTTCAATTTCATCTGGAATTTTCTTTATTTTCCTTCATGGTACGTGATTGTTTCGTTAATCTGGTTGTAACTAAATGTAGTTATTATTTTGTTTAAAGAAGCAATTATCATGTATAAAGTCTTCTCCAATAACACACTAACCATCAATTATCTTTGTATTCTCTTCTTTTATTACTCACACTTATTTAGAAAAATTTAAGTTCCTTCCATATCTTTTCTGTTATTTTCTGAATCTTCTGATTCATCACTTCTTTTCAATTTGGCCTCTATTTTTCTTCAGTTTCTTGCTCCACTATCTTCGGTATATTTCGCTTTATTTCTGCGATTTTCATGTGACTGTTTTCAATCCTTTTGCTTTGGCTCTGGTAATCTGTTTTATTCTTCTGATTTTTCTTGGCTTCCTGGGAACTAAATTTTCATATTCTGTAACACCACAGTGGTAATTTCTGCGCAGTAAATCTTCACCTCATTTTACTGTTTCACTTTCTGGATTTTCAATCTTTCGTGCAATTTTCCCGTATTTTTCCGTATTTTCGATCTTCTTTTCATTTTAGTGTCATCTTTCCTGTCTTCAATATTTTACAGTATCAAATTTTCCCATAGGCCCTAATTTGACCTTTCATAGGCTTTGGACTGTCGCTTAGTCCAGCCTCTGAATTCTTAATGTAGAATCTTGTTCTAATCCGACTTTTTCCAAAGTCGGCACTGCTACCAAAGAACGCTTCCAGAACCAAACCTGTCAGTCAATTTCTGATATGAGGCTTCTTTTTTTCTAAAGATTCCTTAATAATCGGCATCGGAAATCGATATTCAACTTCTTTAGCTCTTTATCAATAATTTTTCTAATTATGCAAAAATTCATCTGAAGTCTGTGTTGAAGGCTGCTTTGAACAAACAGGTGCTGCTGCCCTTATTGACCCAGACAGAAAAGATTGGGATTAATGCAGACTTCCATAGATTAGCATGTTTATGTTTTGTGTTGAAGATTACAACCTTCAAAATATCAATTTCATCAAAGTAGAGTCGGGTTGTAACAACTCAGCAAAAATAAATTTGGCTTAACTTTCACATTTGTGTTGAATAACATAAAATACGTAACCCCAGCAAAATAATATAGTCAGGCCAAAAGTCAATAAATAAATTTAAAATAACATTGTTTGGAAATTTTTTCCATTTCTTCAACAACAATTTAATACCCAGATATAAGACAAAAATATCGGTCCTAAATAGACGCAACATAATCAACTATTCTTGCAAGTGATCTTTTTGTTGTACTGCATATTTATTAAATGAATTTTTCAGCGTATGAGCTTTTACCACCGCAGAATATTCTGGTACAAATTCCAACTCGGATTAATATACCACTACCGGTTGTCCAAAAGCGATCTTTGAATATATCCACAATTGCTTTTAAAAACATTATTTCAGGCCTGATTCAAAAAATTTCTGTATGCAATATCTTGTCTAGCTAGAAATCCCTTTGTGATTCCCAATACAAGAGACATACAGGAAAAAATTGCAAAAAGCAAATAATAAGTCAGGATACCATGGAAATGTTTGAGGTTTCTCACATCGATATTTCTATAAATTAAATAGGTATCCTTCTGTTTCGTAATTCTTTTTTTTTCAATCTAAACTACTTTTTCTTTCCTTTCACTTTTCTTAAATTTATCACTATTATTTGCTAAATAACTACATTCGACAAATTATAAATTTCTCTAATAATTTTTAAACTCTCATTTTAAATTTGACAAAAATTTTAAATTACTTTATTTAATTTTCAATTTATTTATTTTACAATTATCTAAACTAAATAATTTTATTATAATTTTTGCTAAAATTAAAATATTCCTTTTCTTGTTTCATCCATTTGTCATAATTTTCAATTTTTGCCTCTTCAGCTATTGTCTATTAGGTTCATGGGTGTTTGAACCACAAAAATTAGGAATCTATCGCCACGGCTCAATGGGTTTTCACTGGTCTATTTCCTTCTGCATTCTATTATTTCTGTTTATCCTTTCCAATATACTTTGGTTCATCTTGTTTTTCCTGCTGAGCATTTGTACCGTCAAAGCCTCCATTGTTTGAGCTGCCCAGGCTTTCTCCTGTAACTAAAGCCTGATATTACGCCAGTATTCGATATTCTCGTGGGCGCATATAACATCTTTGACTAAAATCGCCAAGGTCTTTTTTGTCTGTGTGTTTGTTGCTTCTGAATTTGTCCTCCAATTTAATGAATATAGTCTTGTTTTCCAACACCAAACGTCAAATATCTGTCAGTTCCTTTGCTTTCAAGAGCCTGACTTGTAAATGAGGTATGGAATCATACAATTCAGCGCATTCTCTTTTAATACTCATAAAAACATAACAGGGCTCTATTCCCTCCAGATAAACTAAGCCTTTCGATCGACCCAAGTGGAAGCCGCCATAGGGTTTTTATTCTATCTTATAAATATAACATTTTTTCTAATATCATTGTTATCTGCTGTCAAGATCCTCATTAACTTTTGAGGACTGTTTACCATTTCGACCCCCCCAATTCACGTGCATAATCAGACTTCTTCTCAAATCCTTGACCTTCTATTAACTTTTATCTTAAACGTTCTTCCTTGTTCTGCTTATAATTTGCCAAATTCCAGCACACTTTTCCTTAATAAATTCATCATTTCTCATAACTTTTGCCGGCTGATTAAGCCCACAATTCCAAAAACCTTTTTAATTTATCTGTTATTTCAATCTAATTCTCAGTTTATAAAAACTGCTACTAATTTTGACCAAATCGTCAAATAATTGATATTCAAACCCCCTTCAACACTTTATTTTATTTCGCAGATTTTTTCAAACTGCCCTCTATTTTTTCCTTTAACGACAACTCCCACATAAAAGCCCCACTGCATTCAATAAATTTCTGTCGGTATAATTGTTCATTTTTCCTTTCCATATTTTATCTGATTATATTAAAACTATCCATTTTCTAATTCTTTCCACACACTTTCATTAGCCTTTTAACACTTCATCAATTTGCTCTGTATTTTCTACATGAAAGGTAATCTTATCCGCCCATCCGAACTCCATTGGATTGAACACATAAACAGTATTCTGCTATTCCTTTTGGAAGACAAGCCAGACCTGGAAACATAAATTTGATCATTCCATAAAAAGTATCAACACGCTTGTACTTGTCTCTAAGAGATGTTCAGAACTTTGGACTGATTTTACAGATGAAACGAAATTTAATTAACATCGGTAATTTCTTCTAAAATTTATGTAAACATTTTTTATATTTTAGGAATATTTACATATCCTTTTATCCTCTTGACAATTTCCCGGCCTTCATAATGCAGAATCAATTCTGTCGGCATTGTTCTTTGCAATCCCATTTTCCACATTTGAACCAAGCTTCATCAACAATTTTAACACGTTTGTACATACGTCCTTTAATTCCCTTTGGCGCATAGATTTATGACCATCACCGTTATCGCATCATAAATTTTATCAAATTTATATTTGTACCCAAATCGCTTATTTTAAAATCGTTGTGAGAAAATATGTGTCTTTATTTTTTATTCCGAACAATCTTAAAATCTTATCCAAATCCTGGATTATATCCCAGTTTCACTATTTGCTTCCCAGAGGCCAATCCTGTTAATATTTCACAGATCAAAATCTTCTAATTCTTTAAATTTATATGCCATCACTTGTCAACATCAGATAATCAACCGTCAGCATTTTCGCAATACTGAATACTTCATAAACAGATGGATGCTCCCAATCTTTGTCGTAATCAGATGCTTCTTTATGCAGGAATTTGCATTGATGATCATACGTAAATTATTTCATCTCCGCCTCCTGCTGGCAAATAAATTCTGTCAGCCACTCACTTTTGAATAATCAGCCACAATTTTTCTAACCTTTTTATTTTTACGAGGTACATGAGGAAAAATCATGAATCGCATCCATTTATATTTTCTATCCATTGTCGACAACGCACATCTATAACTTCTTTATGCACAGCTTTGTGCTAGCAGAGTTATCTAAATAAATCATTCTCCCCTCCTTATCAATTTTATCAATATAATCTGTTTGGCAAAATCTAAAACTCCAATTAACACGGTGTTCTATTGTTTTCCAATAAGGGGTTCTGTTTTCTGCAATAAATACTAACGTTGATTGGTACCATAGCCTTTACTTTTGCGCATGATTTTTTAACTTGTTCATAAAATTATATTATTTTCTAATTTTAATCAATATTTGATTGCACATTATACTATATTTTGAAAAAAGCCAACTCAAAAATAAAGTTCCATAAAACATGTTAAAAATTTAAAATAAAAGAAAATCGCTGTAAAATCCCAAATTACAATAAATTCTCCATTATTTTATCTTCGTTTTCATACTTCAGTATTATTTTAATTACCAAATACTTATAGTTTAACGGTCCGATATAATCATTTAATTTAAAAGGATTGCTTCCAGGCTTCTACTATTAATTTTTAGTTGGCAACTTGTTACAGGATACTATGTAGATCCTTTGTGTTCTGCGGTTACTGGGCTGAGGAATCATCCTGCTTCCATGATTCATTCTGTATCTATTTTTTTCAGATTCAAAAATTCAAAATCCTTTCCATCCATATAAAATATCTACAGATTTATCTCCTGCCACTTTCTTCAGCTAATTACAACATTTTGCACCTAGTCCTATTTTTAAGCACTTCAACCTTCTTCAACTGTATCTATTTTCCATTCTGGTAACTGCGCTGCTTCAAATAGATTTGGGTAACAGCAGTTACATAAGGCAACAAACATTTTTTTCATTGCCTCTACATTTTTCTGGAAAAAAAGATTTTCAGTCAGTCCGCTGATTACTTTACAAACCATGACAGGATCAGCCAACAATCGGATTTTTCAAATCCTTTAAAAACAGATCCACTTAATATTTCCTGTTAGGCTTCCAGTTTTAATGCACTTCTACTCCCAATTCCATTTATAACAGTATCAATTTATATTTAATATTTCATTTCAACTGGGGAAAACCTTGTAACTGTACATCATTTCATTAGATCCATTGTAACAATAACAGCAGGGCATTCATCCCATAAACTCTGCTCTTTTTACAAGAGGGTCTTTAAATCCTGCCTGACTGGCTCCTCCACTCGCTGAATATATTGTTGGCTTTTTATAGACATAACATTTACACCTCCTGCTTTTGTATTTTTATTTGTTATGTTGTGTAATTTTTTTATTTATTTTTTCATCGATTTAATCTTGCAAATTCAATATTTTTTCCATATTTCTTAGCAATTTCAGGCAATTCATCTATTATAAATATAATTCACTCTAATTCCATAAACAGTAATTCTATAATCTGCTCCTTGCATACATTGCACTACATAGATTCGGATTATCTCCATAGCAATAACTTATCAGTTTTCCAGAATTTTAAAACATTTTGACAATTCTATAATTCTTTTTGTCTGTTTCGCATTTTGTAACTGGCATGATTCACTGCAATTAGTGGAACTTTTATATCCAATTTTTCAATATGTTCCTTAAATTTTATAAAAATATCGATAAAGAATTGTTTGTGAGTAAAGTCGGTACCGCTTTCTTTATTCTTTCAGTGGCGATAAATCAACCAAATCATTATTTTTCTGTGTGGTTTCAGGGATAAATACGCCCCCAAAATTATTAGGTAAACTAAATTCACTATTTTTCTCAAGTCTTCAAATTAACTCTGAAGCATATTTATAGTCCCTTTATTATAAATATCTTCTGTTTTACTGTGGAACATCCCACGAAGTGCTAAAATATTTTTATATTGCATTTTTTTTGCATCCTTCAAATAATCATTAATTTCACTTTTACTTCCAACTTACATGTCAGATGAGCCAGTACTTCTGTTTTTAAATTATTTTTGATATGCAGAAGCCATTTTAATAGATCACTTAGTCTTTTCCGCCCACTCATAAGTAACACTGATAAAATCAAACTATATTGCCTAATTCAACCGTTCATCTTAATTTTTCTTCAGAAAAATTTTGTTTAACGGAAAAATCTCAAAGGAAATCAGATGCTCCTTTTCTCAAACAAATCTGTTCATAAATCACTCCCAATTTAGAATATTTTTTATTATTTTTAAAGTTTATAAAATCCTATTAACATACTATTTTCAATTTATGTTTCCTATTCTATTCAATTTCACCAACAAAATTTTAATTTCTGATTACCATAAATTTGTTGTTATTTAATTTAACAAAACTTTTATTTTATATTTTTTTTAAGCAATATTTGTTAAAATAAAAACATACTCGACTCTGTTGAAATCGAACTATTAAAAATCCATAGTTTAGGATTTGAATAAAATAGTCATAACTTTTGATTCAGTTTAAATCAGTTTTTTACTAATATCCTTACATTTGTATTATATTCTCTTATATTTTTCTAAAATCCATTTTGTAAATTTTTCAGCTATATTTTTTTAGTTTTTGTTTGCAATAAATTTAGTTAGCAAAATTCAAAGTTATAATTTTTAAATTTCTAGTTCCCAAATTGAAACACTATTTAGTGTAAATAGTGTTAAGCTACGTAAAAAAATTTAAAAAATCCAAAATTTTTAATTTAGGTACTAACTAGGGCTGTTATGTTTTGAATCTCTGATTCTATTTGGAAGTAAGAATAATTTAATAAGTCCTTCTGCATCCCCACATATGGCTGTATGGTTCACTTGCAAATGAAGAAATTTCTTGATCCTTTAATGCCAAAATCAGTGGAAATCTTCCAACTGATTTTGTCTTCCCTTATACAATTTTAATTTTGTTATGTAGTCATTTTAGAAAGTTTCATCTCTAGTACATCAGCCCTTCTCTAAGTGGTGTAAACCATTGTCCTGAATATGCGATAGCATATTTTTGTGATACTAATTTTTAAATTCAAAAGTATCTTTATCCAGAATCAAAGTTTTCCAGTTCGCTAATGCTTCCATTATGATATTCACCTGGAGTTTCATAAATCCCTCTTGGTTCATTCCAACTAGTCTGTTTTCCCCAATGTCAATTACTCCAACACCATTTTCTCCAACGACTTTATTTAATCTTCTCAATAATTCACAGGCTCTAGGCTGTCTACTTTACAAGGCCATCCTTGTTCCAAATGTAATATCCACAAGTTGTATGGAAACTTTTCAGGCGGAGTTGTCATCGTAACCACAATATCTTTCTTATGTTCATTTCAAAGATTTCCAATATCTCCACCTTCATGGAAAACATATAATTTTGATCTCTCAAATAAAATTTTTTTCTTTTGTTGCACTTGCATACCCTTTTTGTGCAGTCGTCGCATCTTCTCTTGAGAAAATATCCCCAAATTCTTTCAAAGGTGCAATTATTTTTTAATGTCGGATCAATGAAAATACCTGTTTCAAATCTACTTGGTCATTCCCTTTTCCAGGCCATCCATAGCAAATACTTGCCCTTCATATGAGCCACACATCTGCCAATGCCTTAAATCAAGGTCTTGCAACTGAGTTCTAAAAGATATTTGTTTTCTCGGCTACTCCTGCTCTTAATACGAATGCATAATCTCTTAAATTAACTGCTGCTTATCCTCTTAAAACTTTTTGCAAACACCACAATTCAATAAACACCTTTACTTCCTCCATATCATCATCTTGTCCTACATCAACACAACATGCGATTACATCTAAGTCGTAATGTTCCACTGGCCAAGGAATGATAATTGATGTATCAAGTCCACCTAAATATGCTAAACTACTTTTTTCTTTTGCCCATGTTTTGTCCTTTCAATTTAGGTTATCCAATTAAAATTTGTTTGAAGGTACATTTTCCAATGTTTTATTCCAACTGTCAACTCTATTTTTTGTGTTTTTAAAAATCGTCAACATCCTTCAACTGCAAGCTTTTTCATTACATCTCCATTAGACAATTTTTTACAACTTTTTAAATCATCATCTGACACAACTTCTCCAAAAATTATGATTTGCCATTGCTTCATTCTGTTGAACAGTTGTAATAAAATTGACTTCCATTGTTCAGGTCTGCATTTGCATATTTGTTCTATCCTTTGAAAATTCAGTCCGTATGCTTCATCTTTCAAATCAATTGTCAGGTCCTCCAACTTTTCCAGTTCCCGTAGGATCTCACCTTGAACCATAAGGTTGTCAATTACTCTGTAAATTTTACAATCCATCATAATATCCTTTGTAAAATTACAAATTTGCCCACAGTTACAGAGTGATTTTTCAGGCAATAAATTAATATTTATATCACCCTTTTCAGTCATAATTTTATTTTTCATCTTATATTCCCTGTAACCCTTGATATCACCTGCCATCATTATCATCAGAAACGACTAACAATATAATGATACTTTTCTAATCCATACATTCTCTCCTTTCTTAGTTTGTTTACAGAGCGCATGTTTTAACGCGCCGACTCTTTTTACTATTTTCCGTTAGAAATACTGTTGGATATGCCCTTATCGCAAAGTTCACAGAACCAGTATAATAATGTTATCATCCGCGGATTGCAGACTAAATTTCTACCTGCCTTTCAAATGCACATGTAATTTATATCAAATGGTGAAAACTTTTCAATATCCTTAACTATCCACTCCAGCTTTACGACATTTTCATAAGTTTCTCATCAAACACATTTTCAAATTTACATCATTCTAGAATAATCCTTGCAGTCTACCTTTTTATTCACCGTCTGTGGAACATTGCAAGCAAAATCACTGAAGTTTCTGTTACTACGTGAACTTTCTTACTTTCTCCAGCCACCAAACATTGTCCTTGAAATTGCAAATAATGCAAAATAACTTTTTGTAATAAGTTTTGCTCCTAATTTTATATATTCGAATCTCTTAACATCAAACTGATAAAATTAAATAATGTCGGAATCTTCCTTAAAATAGTTATAACTTTGTAAGTTCGGTTTAAACGATTTTGTACGTATAGTATAACACCTTTCTCTGATTTTCATTTTCTTATATGTTTAGATTAGTGTTCTCCCGCTTTTGAAGCAGGAGAACTGTAGAGTATCTGCTTTCTGTTAGCCAAATATATTTTCATTCTTCCAGGCAGTCCTGTCCTGTTTTATTTCCTATTATTCCAACATCAATTTTCCAATGTTTTTGCTATTCTAGTGCTTGCATTGTAATCTCTATCAATTTCAATCACAGCACTCACATTTATATAACTTCTTTCTGATAATTTCAGTTCCTCTTTAATATTTCACATTTTACTGCGGAACGATGATAAACCACTTATCTATCTTCAAATTGTTTCTAAAACATCAGTTTACTCAACCATCCTCAAAACATTTCTATCCATTATCTCCTATAATTTTCCAAAATTTAATAAGCGCTCCTCCTTTCATATTCAAAATCCTCGACAATCTACTAGCATTATGTTCTTTGGATAATTTTTTGATAATTTATAAAATCTCTTCGACAATTTTAATATATCATACAATTTGATATTTCATTTGCTTGCATCTCAATTTTTTTGAAAACTTCACTTTTCTCTGATAATGATTTCATATGTTTTCATTCTTCTTTAACCTCCTAAATATTTTGCTGGATAATCATGCCCAGACTTTCAAGACTGATGTCATTCAGGCATTGAAAAAATCAGTCAGTGCTTTATCATTACTGATTTTAATTTCTTTCAAATTCTGTCCAAAATGAAACACCGTATTTCCATTACTGTTTTGTCAATGTACCGACTTTTATAATCCTTTGGTGTTTCTCTATGATATTTCAATTTTACTTTCAATTTTGGCAAACTAAATACTTGTTTTCCTCAATTTATTATCAATTATTCACACAATTTGTCGTGTAACATAATATTATTCTTTTTTGCGTTGGTTTCAAACTAACTCTTCTGGCAATTCGTAAGTCATTTATTAGTGAAACCATTGAAAGTGCAAAACTGTCTACTTCTTTTTAAAAATTGATTTCACTTTCAACGCTGGAGTGTAATTATTTTATTTTCCAGTTTCTTCCTTAAATTTTATTAACTTAATATTCTAAATTGTATTGTAAACCAAAACGAACACATCCAAAAGAGTCTTATTTATCAATAATTTATACTCTTTATTTGGATAAATTCCTATGTCTGAATGTAAGTATGTTTGTAAATTACCACCTGCACAGGATTTTGAATACTATTTTAATTATTTCTTTAGAATTTTTATTATTTATAACTTTTCTTCGATATTTCATACAAGAATTGTATCGTAGATGTATCTCCTTTTTCGAATTTTTACAAAAAACATTCTGTCTCACTTGTAGAAAGCCTACGACTTCTTTACTATCTTTTTATTAAAACACTAAAATTTATTGTATACTAAATTTCCTTAATATTAATTCTTTGAATTATTCAAAATAATTTTTCCTATAATCCCAATACATCCTTCTTAGTATAAAGCTACTTTCTTAAAGAAATTCCTGACCTAACCGCACCATCTGAGAACATATTTTCTTGACAGTACTTTATGTTTTATCTCAATTATTTCATCATTTTATATAAATCAGTGTGTTCTCACGATATTTCCACCACGGATAGCATGAACCTCTTCCTTTTCAGCACGTTTTACTATGTCCTTCTCTTCCATATTTGTTCATAATCTTTTCCATTAATATCAGTTTTATAACTTTCTGTTTCCAATAAAGTGTCTGCCGGTACCGCGGGTATCAATTTTCTCTGCCAGTCTTTCTATTTATTTCAATATCAAAATTCTTTTAATAATTTTGTAGCTAATTTCATTGACAATATTGCTCAACCGAGTATTTGTATAATTATCAGTATTTTTTTTGGAAACTTTAACTTCAATTTCCTTTATTTGAGAACAGAATGTCAGTTATGTGATTAACTTACTAGACTTTTTAATAATTCCACTTCCAGCATCTGGCTTCAATGTAGAAAGTCTATAATTACATCAAAAATCCATTATTTTCCTTCCGTTTTAAAAATCCATTTCCAAGCGATTCAACAAATCCAACAATTCTGTTTCAGAATTTGTACAGATTCCTTCTACATATTGTATAACTCAGCACCTAGCTCTATTTTCATTTAACATACTCCTTATAATTTTAAAGCATAATTTTTATTGTCCTTCTACTAAGACCAGGCGTCTCGGTCTCTTTACATTCAATGTTTTATCAAAATTCCACTATTTTCTCTAACATTTTTAATACACTTTGAGTACTGTACAGTAGCCATCTGGATCTGTCACAAAATAATAATGTCCTGGCTTTCAGGTGACCTTTAATATCAGTGTTTCCTCAATAAATTGCCTTGTTTTGCATTTATCTTCCAAATCATCTAGGCTTAATTTATAGTGGTATCACCAATCGTATATAGTCCGTGACAACGTTATAAGTCAATTTCAATTTCAAAGAATATTTCACTAGGAGCCAAATCAACAATAGGCAACAGCATTCCTGGATAATCCATAAACAGTCTTCTTTAAATCCAAGCGCACTTCGCAAATTCAATAAGCGCTGGAATTTTCTACACGTAAACCAGCGTAGCATGTTTAATAATACTTTCCTTTTCATTTAATTTATTTTCAAATATTCCCCTTTCTTCTTGCTCCTCATATCAAGTCCTAGAACTCGTTTCTATTTTCTACTCTTCAACAGTGTGATTCTGGAGAACAAAACTTTTGTCAATCACTATATAACTTCAATTATAGGTCGTCATTTCTTCTGAACGACAGAACAGCTAGGTATTCCTAAAGTTCTCTACCTTCTGGGTAAAACTGGATGTATTTATATATTTTATCAGTGATTTATACCTGGCATCTAATCTTTGGTTCCCCATACTAAGTCCATTCTGAAACTTTGTCATTTAGTGTTATAATTGTTGCACCGGAATGAATTACTTCAGAAAAGTTTCCGTACTGATCTTTCACTGTCCGATACAAATACTTCATAAATCTTGATTTGCATCAATGCCAGTGATCTCGTGTGAACCTGTTCTTCTCATGTCTTACCCTGGGCTACCTTGTCTCTGTCACATACTTGAAAAGTTTGCTATAACTGTCAGCCATGACTCCATTATTTAATGATGATCTTTCGCACGTATCCTCACGAATTTCCTAAATACATAAACAACAATGTTGTAGGATGGCATTAGCACGATTTCTATCAACATATACGCTGCGACAAATGGAAACTTTCGATCGAAGTAGATAGCTCATGGTTTGAGTCCACCATATTCCAACACCTTTGCAAATTTTGAACGCACTCTTCAGTTTCTGCATATCTACGTTTTACAGGCTGATCTGGTGAAATACTTTTCGTGTCAACAAAGATTTAAACATTTCTCATATTTTTCCCAAAATTTCGCTAATTTTCCTATTTTATGAAATTTCTATAAAACGTTCTGCTTCTGTTAATATTTTACTAATTCTCTCACGATCTCTCCCAACCCTCAAAAGAAACTATTTCTTCAGCTAGCTTTTTCTTTTTATTTGCAAATTCACTTTTCTATTTAACGTAATTTCTAATGTGTTCTTTTCTATCTGTGCTTGCCCATTCCCATTTCCACCTTATACTACGTACAGGTATTTGTTTAATTTTCATTTATAATATTTACATAACAGTTCTAAAAGACAAGAATCTCTATTTTGCTAAGTTTATTAGTAAAACTAAATCTTGTGTAAATGGTATACTGAATACCACTGCAGCAAATCTAACATTGTACATGTCTTAAACTTTTCTAAAAGCATCTCTGTTCATTCCTTTATGATAAACCAAACCCTACTTCATCTCAAAAGAACTTTATTTCTTTCGTACTCTATTTTATCCTCTATATAGAAAGAGAAACTCAAATATTTTTATTTTTAGTTCTACTTGCAGTTTTCTGAAACTATCTAACATATGTTTTAAACTACTTTTGCCCAGTCACTCTGAGATACGTTTTTGTCCCTAAAATATCCAGATCTTCACTAACTTTTGATGCTGCCTTTTCACAGTAACGCTTGTCTTTGCCAGCATTCTGTGACTTCTGCCTCTGGTTGTTTCAACTTCTATTTACTCCCAGATGACAATTTTATCCAGGTCTCACTTCTAAAATCCACCTTCCAGATGATCTCTCATCTCCTGTCCTTTTCACGCACAAGCATCTCTCACTGCACCAATAACATTTCGTTATATAAATTAATATAGCTGCAAGTATTTCTACAATATCTCCACTTCTCTGCGCATGTAATTTTACAAAGACTCGACAGGCTTTTCAAAAAGCTCTGAGTCTTTCTAGAGTTACTAGCTGCAAAATAAATTCTCACTGCCATAAGCCTCTCTTCCATTTAAAAAGATTTCTTTAAAATTTATTTATGGAAAAGGCAGGATATGCTAAATCTCCTATGCTACTATAATCTTTAAAATTAATTATTCTACTCATTAATCTCTTGCTTTTGCATACCGCCGTCACAATTGTTCCAACGCCGCCGAGATGCTTGTTCAGGCGAGTCATCGTAGAATCCATCTAAAGGGCCTGCTTCGATCCACGTAACTGACTTTGCCAACCGGAACCTGTTTTCCTTTCATTCTCTGTAAACTGTCTCTGACAGAGAATGGTTGCGAGAAGAGATCTTTGGATTTTTCTGGCACGGTTTACTGGTCAATCTATCGCTTTCATCGAACAATCCATTCCCGAGTGCTACCTAATATCTTGCCAACTCCTTATATCTTTGCAATACTTCTCTGAGTTTCCTTTAGCAATTTTATAATAGCTCATGGTTCCAATACTTTGGCTCTAATATTCTTTGATAGCTGAATCAAGCGGGTCACAGCGCCGGATAAATTCGCAAAGCGAGTGCAATTTGTCTTGATAATACCGCTGGTTGCATCCAAATGGGCATCTGTTGTTGCCGGAGCCGGATCTGCCGAAGTCTGTCATGGCGCACGTATACAGGCTTGCGCACATGTGATCAGACGCCTGCAGCAGCCATGTCATCTCTTTCACTGCAATGCTCCAGGCTGGTCGCCAGGTTTGGTTTGATATCCGCTACGGTACGGCAAGTATCTTTCGAGAAGCGTGCAGGTGTTACTTCTGAACTCTGCTTGAGTAAATCCGGAATATACGCCGCACAATAAATAAGCAGCATTTTGTCCTTCCTTATCTCTACGATATTCCACCTTACATTGTGAGCGCTGTGAGTCCAACTCCTTAATCTTGCGCACCAGGCGGTTCGTTCATTTGCCTACACACCTGCTAACGTTGTTTTGTCGATAACTCCGCACCAGCTTTCTATTTCTATTACACAATCACGCTCCTTCACGTGCATGTATGCTCTCCAACTCCTGCAAATGCCAAAGCCCTCCATGCCCTGCAACAGTGACTAATTAGTCGCCAGATTACTACGTCTTTCCAACTCCTTGCTCCTCCAAACAATCCAGATTTTTCCACCTCAGGTAAGGGAGCCAATAAGTCTCATCTTTATTCCTGTTTCCAATATTTCTGACTCAGTACCTTTTCCATGTCTCAAAATGAGCTGAGCATCCTATGGAATGGAATTCACTTAACATCTGTATCAAGCTCCCCATCATCAACTGTTTCTCCTAGCACAGTGGTACCCTTTCTTTCCCAGTGCAGATCTTCCAGCAACGGGAACTTGAGCTAACTTACCAGTATCATAACTTCAAGTCCACGCTCTTAATCCCTCAGTTCCAGACATTTGACCAGCTGCTCTTACAACAGTATTTCCATTGTGTGCATGAATCTCGCACTAGTTTTTCACCATTTTCATTGCATACTTCCAAGCGCATTAGCAAATATCCAGCAAACTGCTCAAATTTCATGCCAATAACCGGTCCAATGCTTGAAACTAGTGACACTTTGTTCTGGGTTAAGTCTAACCTCCTTGCTAAAATTCTGCTCTTTTAATTTCTGTATATATGGCTATTAAATTTAGTACTGTACACTCAACAGACCACTTATTATTTCATCCCGGTTCCTGTGTGTTATTTGTCATGTCTTTCACGATTAACACACGTACCTTCCAAGTTTCTTATCATTTCAGAAGCGTTGTCGTGTAGCAAACAGCTGCATCGCTGACGATACGGCACGGAATGTTCGCTCTGCTGCAATTTTCAAAGCAACGATTGATGCAATTTTATATTATAGTACTTGCACGGTGCAAATGACCTAATGCTAATAACTTCCACTCTGGTAGGCCTAAAGAGATATTCGCTTCAGTTTGGCAATCTCTTCCCTTTTCTCTAATTGAAAGCAGATTTTTCCACTTGACATTATACTCAACCGCTGATACAAATTTTGAATATCATATAAACTTCATCATAAAAACTCCATTTAGCAAAACTGCTGGCATATCTTCACTAAATCTCCTAGTTTCCAAACATTGTCTCCCAGATCATCTACGTATATTCGCATATCCACATGTTAACATCCTGATTTTACGATATTCTTTTGCGCTTCTCTTCCAATCATTGTTATAATCTGAAACATCCTTCTTTGCCTTCCTTTTGGAATTCCTTCTTCTGTGCTTTCAAGTCTTCTAAAAGTATTTACGAGTTAAAACTTCCGTACCAGTCCTCTACGACGTCATCACCAATAATCAACTCCTTAACCTGCTGCAGTTTTCCATAAACAAAATTAGCAAATTTATTTCTGTAAGGCTTGCAGCTTCTAGATTGTATCAAAAGGAGCTTCGTTTACAGCACGTGCATAATTTCTTGATTTTCAAAGCAAGAACTTGAAATCTTTTAAATCTTGGTAGAAGATACAATGTCATCGCATTTGAAATTTGACTTCGGTGGCTTTTACATTATCGGGTTACGATCTCCTTTATTTCCTCCAGTATTTGCTGCTGCATATATTTTCACCTGCTTTACCAGACATATTCTATAATTAATTATAAATTCTGTCAAGTCTCATCTCTTCAAGCATATCGTCTCAATGATCTCTAAAATTTCACTTAAAATATTTGAATCATTTCTGGTAGCTTTCAATTAAATCCTATCAAATGTTCTCAATTTTTCATTTCTGGAACATCGTCAAAATATCCATTTGTTACTACAGTAAAATGAGTACCTGTTCTTCCAACTCTGTATGTGGACTATATTGTGGCTGCTTTAACACTTCCAAGTGATTTTAGATCCACGGTTAAGGCGGTCTCTAGTAGCCTTGTCCAAATCTGATCCAAAATTGTGCTTAATGCCAGCAATCATTTAGCTGTTGCGCAAGTTCCAGTTTCACGCGAAGCAACCGGCTCTATAGCCGCGTAACGTGTGCTGCTCCGCCAAATCCGTGATACTGAAACCCTGCCGTTTATCGCTGGTCTAAATCCAGAATTAAACCAGATCTCGCTTGCCAAGAATATTTGTCCATCTGTTATTGTGAAATAACATTTGTTGGAATATATGCAGAGCTCTCTTTCCAGCCTGTGCTTTGCACCACAGTGGAAGCGCTGCATCGGAACCTCCTACCTGGTATCACTTAATTTTGCCGCTCTTTTCAAGAAGTCTTGAGTAGCGAAGATAGAATACGCCTCCTGGATATGCCTCCTTCCTGGTGGACGCGCTTCAATAACTAATGACATTTCACGATATAAGAAACGGCATGCGTGGCACGATAAAGTCATCATAAACCTATCAATACATCTTCCTGATCATAAAAATGTTCACCGCTGCCGCCCCCTGGATATGGTCTTCGTATTGAAGTGGCGCTGATTCTGAAACGGTGCCACCTTAATAGTTGTATATTCCAATGCACCTGCTTCCTCCAATTTTTTGTAAATTTGCGCAACGTCGATCTTTTGTGATGCCACATAAATACACGAAAACATCGTTATTTTTTTGATTTATAATTGCATCAATTAGTGCTGTTTTACTCCAGTTTGTCTATCTCCGACATTAATTCCCTCGGTCCTTTTCCTATTAGGGAACATTTCTCATCTCTGCCTTAATTCCAGCTTTGCTTAGGCTGTGTAACAGGTCTCTTGCGATAATTCCTGATGCTTGTCTTTCGATTGGCATATATTTGTCAGCAGTTATTGAGACCTTTTCCATCTAATAGGATTTCAAGCAGCGTGTAACTCTTCCAAGCAGTTTCTCATTTCAGCCTGGAACTTCAAATGCACTTTTCCCAATCCTTTTACTTATGCTTCCTTCTTTTATTCCTGTGCTTTTCCTATTACTGCTCCATGTTGCTATCTTCCAAGTTTGAGTGCCATTCTGATAGTTCCATTTTCAAACTCTAAAAGCCCTCCCGCCACAGCGTACGTCATAATCCGCGTAATTCTGGCACCTATCCATCCTCACTTCCAAAACCGTATTCCAGTATTGGAAATATCCAGTGAACTGTAATTTTCGATTTCGCTTCGGGATTAGTTTTACTTATTTCCTCTGGCTTTGATTCTCAAACGAAAAGCACTCCATTTCTATCTTTCCTTTCATCAATTTGATATTGCAGACCGTCACAACCTTCATTACGAAATCTCTTAAATTCCTCCACCATTGATAAATTCCTTGTCAACTTTTAAGGTCACAGAGAACGACTTTTTGCCATCATATCAAGTTTTCGCAATACTAACAGATCCCTTTGTTTTTCCGATAGCCTCCTTGCAAAATATAGCAGTTATTGGAAGCTTTATTATTTTCCTGCGGTAATAAAGTTTTCACAAAAATATTCGCTATATCGCTCAATCAACGATAACCGCTGTTTTCTTACAGCAATGGTATTTTACTATTCCAGAGTGCTTCGCTAGATACATGATTAAAGGATCCAAAAGTCCTTCCTTTTCAAACCTTTTAGAGGATCTTCCAAAATCTCCTGAACTCCTCTCTTCCTCTGCGTAATTTTCCTAAGAATATCTCAAATACTTCCCTAACTTCATTTATATACTGTCAGAAGATTTTGCCATGTGTATATGATTGTTGATGCGTGATCTTTTGCAATCTCATCATATGTGCATTTAATCTCCTATCTCAATAATAAACCGTGTTTATAGTTTTATCCGCATCTGTCAATCGTTTTTCCACATGATAAATCAGCAGGTTCAACCTGCCATTTCTCCAACTTCTTTTGAGTTTCAAATTTAGGCCTGTTACAGCCAGCATCAATATCAGCCTTAGCTTACACACTTGTCCTTGTCATTCTTTCACGATTACTACCATAGGATATAATTTGATCTTCTGTCATCTGTAGCCTGTCTTTCGAAACCTTTTATCAAAATATCATTAGCACGCGCTCTTTTAGATTCCTTTTCAATCAATTGATGATCTTCCAGTTTTGCTCTCATTTTCAACTCAACACCCAGCCTCAGATAAAGCCAGTCTATCTTCTAGGACTCTTACTAATGATGAAAAGTTCGTGATAGACTAATACTATAAAGTTTATTATTTCAATAGCCATCGCCAAGGTGTCGATGTTTAACAATTTTTCTCCGTTATTTACTCCTAACTTTGAGAAATTAACTGGTTTTACGCATATTAATCCTATTTTCTTTTTATAACTCTTCACTAGAATTCTGTTCCTTTAAATCTAACTTTGATCTCAAATTCTATACCAAAGATTTATGCCTAAGTCTCTTATCCTCTTTAAGAAAAATTAATAGAGATGCTATTGCTAATGCATAAATTGCTGATGATTCTGTAATCGCAAGCCCTGTAATCCAATGTTTTGCACAGCATAATGTCTTGCTGACTTCAGGCCAGTCTTGAGCTGCTTCTACCGCATAAACCAGTTGCAACTCCTTGTCTCTAATCCTGCCTCCAACACACTCCCTATGCTGCAATTCCCGCTCCTAGCAAAGCCTGCCGCTCGTAGCAATTCTACTCACTGCCATTTTAATCTCTCCTAATGTATGTTTAACAGTTAATCTTGCGTCCTGCAATACTCATATTTATACGTAAAATGCTAACTTTGAAACATATAAAGAGACTGCAGGACTGCAGTTTTTATTTTATTCCTCTTCACCCAATGCTTCACTTATGTAAACTGATGAAAGTATCAAACACAAACTGCGTCACTGAACAATACCACGAATAGATCCAAATAGAAAGTTGTACAATCATCAGCCATCCAACTGAAAAGGAGAAACTTCCTTCAACATATCGCAAATCGTCGATTGAAGCAGAGACCTCTGCCAAATAAGGCTATATAAAGCCTCCTACAATGGCAAGTCCCTGCAAGCATATTTCCAGAAATAACCGCATTAGCATTTAAAACTTTGAAATATCCACAATATTTGAGCTTGCAAACCACGACTGGTCTCAAAGAAAGGATTTTATATATCCCTTAATCCCCTTTTGGTTTATAGATACCCGCTTCAGAAAAGTACACTACAAGCTGATAATCCCAATCGCAGTATTTGGACCAGCTGTCAGCGTTTCTAAAACGGTTTTACCATTTTAACTCCATCTTCGTTCTAACTGCATCATAATATATGGAAATAAAATGCACTTAAGTTTAGAAAACATTATAACATAAATAATAGCAAAAACGGAACATAAGTTTTTATGCTTTCCAAATGTAGCTTAAAAAGTGTTTTCAATAAAGTGATAGTACTCTTCCATCTCAATTTTGCATTTTATTGTTTCAACGCTTGCACACTGTCACTTCAATAAACATAATTATAAAGCATGCCCACGTATTAATTACAGTTTGACTGGCGAGAACTTAAGTCCGCCCAGAACAAAATTAAAATAATCGGACTTCTAACTGAACTTGGTGACTCAAATTTTATCGTAAGAATGTCCAAATAACTGACAAAATCAGATTCACGACAACCATCATAAGAAGACAGAAGCCTTACTTCAAAATGTTACCATTGATTTCCTCCTTTCCCAAAGCAACTTTTGGAGTAAAGATTTGCACTTGTGATATATATGTTTATTATACTCCACTAAATGCAAATTTTATTATTATTTAATTTAACCCGCTATTTACCGCATATCTTTTATATGGAGAAAATGACAAATTGATGAAATCACTTTTATCTTTCAAAAGAATATTAATAGTTATAACAGATATAACAAAATAAAAGCGTTTGAAAGAATTAGTTCACAAGTCAAAATGAAATGACTCTCATAAATTATATTGTCTCGAAGCAAATAAAATTTGCATAATTTAGCAATTTGTTATCTTACATGATGAACCACTACATTTTAGTAGTTTACTGACGTAAATGCAGTAATAATACTAATATTAACGAAATCGATAAATAATGAACCGACTATTGGAATTACAGCAAAATGCCATTTTTGAGTAAACATATTTTTCTGTAACGAACTTTTCGCTGTTTGAAATTCCATTTGGAGTTGCACCCAATCCGAATCCTGCAATGTCCAGAAACCATTGCAGCCGACCAGTAATCTGATCCCATCGCCTTCATCTAATACCAAGTTTCAAGTAAAGCATACGATTAATACAACTTGCGCAATTAACAATATAAACACGAGCGCCAAGTCAATAGGATTCCCACCAATCTTAAAGTCATCAGTGCGCCACTGCGAGAAACAGCACTGAGCGCCACATCTTCAAGAATGCTTATTTCCTTGGTTAGACATTTAAAAGCCTTTACATTTGTCAGATATATTTTCTGGGTTACGCCTGCAGTAATCATTGGTCCGATATAACAGGGAAAATGTGCACTCAATCCTGTCACAACTCAAAACTGTGGTAAATTCAATAAACGTTGACGAGCATGAGACCGATCGACATTGCAATCAAAAGTATACGCATCATTGAAAACGCTCCCGCGTCCACAAGATAAAGGCTTCTGTCTTTTGCGAGACTTCCTCATCTAAGTATCTTTCATCCTACCGTGGCTGACCCATCTTTTTGTGCGATGTCTCAGGCCAATAACTTATGTCAATTAATGATGATCTGGCAATGGGCCCTCCATCAGACCTCACCTAATCAGCCGAAAAAGTTGCCGATGCACTGGTGCAATCTAAACAGCTCCAACTTCATATGTGACCAAGAGCCTTTCCAATTGTGAGGTGCAACAAATGGCAGCTGCTCGTGTCCACCAGTCATTGGAGTCGAGTCCAGTCATTAACGCCAGCAGTGGAGGAATTCCACAAATTTTGAAAGCACTACTGCAACAAACTATGTTTGCATAACCACCAATCGCCGCAACAAATAAAAACACTGACTGTGCTCCACCTCAATGCTTAAGACTTGCGTTCGACTACACTTGTAAAACATTACCATACTTTTTGAAGCGCATCATCAGTTTAATTTGGAGCCTGCATTTGTCTGTCTAAAAATAAAAACGATTAGTGAGCCATAAAATCCACCACAACAGGAGCGGACATACAATATTTTTCAAAAATTGACTCTAAGCCTATTCCAATTAAGCATAATGCTGCCATGACCTGATTGCCTGGACTCATATCCGTAGTCTTCATTCAAAACGACTATCACCTCGATCTAATCTTTTCTACAATAAGTTATTATACTGTAAAACCTATGAAAGTGCAAATTTATATATATTAGTAAGAATATAGTAGACAAAAATCAGTGCCGTTTTAAGTTTTAAAAACTCTTCTGATACTGATTTTTCTCTTGAGTTTTCTTAAATTTTAATTTTAAATTTATTTTCTCAAAAGTGACTCTAAAATTGATTTTCAATATTGGCATAAGGCCCTTTGAGCCAGGCTATTTGCTAGCATTTTGAGGGTGTCAGCGTGACTTTGCAGATTTAAAGAATATGCTTCCTTTTAACTTCTGGACCATTTCCTGTTGAAATTAACGTGATTTATTAACTCCTTTTGCATTTTTCGTCATTTTACTTTTATAAAAGTTTGCTTTCGCCCAATATATAAATCTCGTGTTTGTTTGTCAGCATATTTGCTCCTACCATTTATACAAGCGTGTATTATATTCAGTGCGCGCTTTGAATCCTTGATTCCAGTAAATTTGAAGGCGCAACGTAGTCTATCCATCCTTTATTCATCCAGAAAGTACAAAATAATCTACGCCTGCAGTCATCATAATTTTGCACACCGGGTAGCTGGTAAAGTCAGAACCTCTTGACGGATCAGTAGAAGCATCTCCATACTCCATGGACTTATTCCAAATTCCATTTTCATTTTCTAACTTTATACTTTTATGCAATTTTTCAGTCGTCAACTTTACGTTATCCTCTACTCAGTCTCCAACTGCTGCACCAAAATTTACACCCATATATCTGATATTGTGCTGAATCAGGATATTTCCTGCCCTTTCAACCTTTGTGTGGATAAAAATAGTCATCCACGTGAATACCGCCAACGTCGCATAATTTTCACAACTTCAACAATACTGTCTGCAAATATAGTCATCAACTTCAGGAATCCCTGGATATCATACAGCCTCGCAGAAACAGTCCATTCAGGCTTTTTCACGCCCAATAATAATATCCTTTGATACTTATCTCTTTGATCCAGATGTCGAAAGTCCAGTATGTAGGATTCATACCATGCATGAAATTCGATTCCTCTCTTTATGTGCTTTCTCTCCTACCGAAGCGAATTTTGCATGGATCATATCCAGGATTTACACCTCTGAGTTCATAGTCAAATATTCGTTAGACCAAGGTGCGTATTTTGATGGATAAAAGGCACTCGATGTCGGTTTTACCTGCAAATACACTCGCCGCATTCATATTCCAGTTTTTACACTTGTCAAGAATTGTTAAAATTCTCTTTTTGCTGATCTACACTACCTGTCCTTTTTAGATAACTAGTCGATGTCAATCATGCCCTCGCATACACCTCTTAACTCATCCTATCTTTGTTACTTTCTGATTATTAACTTTTGCTGCATTGTACGATTCACATTGTAATGCTAGAGACGTTCAACGAAGTTTCGCATGTTACTGTAATTGCCACAATGATGCTTTCTTTGCGTAAAATCAGCTTTCACCCGCGTCTCCTTTCTGAATGATAAATCTTCACTATAATTTTAGTATATTTTGGTACCAACTTTCAATATATATTTATATTTGTTTATATTATATAGGATTAAAACCATATTTATAGAAAATATAAGTTGCTGACTAGATATATAGCTATATTATTTCTACATATCTAAAATATTTAAATCTAAGTATCAAATTGTGATATGAGTAATTATAATGTCGTGATCTTTAAATAAATTAAATTATAAAATAAAGAAGAGAGAGGAAAAAGGCAAAATGAAATATGAACATGTATTGATAGATTTGGACGACACGCTTTTGATTATTCAAAAGGCGGAGAATTCAGCATTTGAGAAAACATTTGAAAAATGGGGTTTTTCAGGTAAATCAGATTGAAAAGAAAAATTAGAAGAAATTATGAGAAAATAAAGAAACGATATAAAAGATAAACTACAGTTGTGGAAGGATTTTGAAAAGGGAAAATGGATAAGACAAAGCTGAAAGTTTTGAGATTTCGAAAACAATTGAGGAATTTGGCTTGAGTATGATTCGATAGGCAGTGAAACTGTATTTACATCGGGAGAAGGGTTTTCCTTCTGTGAGGCGACTGACTGTGTGAATATTTACATCAAATATAAAGTTGAGTTATTACAAATGGTATAAAGGAAGTTCAACATTCACGGATAAAAATTCAACAGTACAAAATACATTGATAAAATTGTTATTTCTGAAGAGTTGGAGTGAATAAGCCTGATAAAAGAATATTTGAATGTGCAATGGAATATTTTTGGAATATCGGATCATCTGCAGCATGATTGGCGATTCTTTGAGCTGATATAAAAGGTCGCAAACATCTGCATTGACACTTGCTGTAAATTTTAAAAAATATTGTGACATGTCTGGATCATTCCAAAATAAGCAGAAAAATTGAAGAGTATTTGAAATCTTATAAATGAATAAAGAATGGAGGAGATTGGGCGGTGACTGGAAAAGAAGGCAATCTGTGACTATTTTTCTGTTGGTAAATCGTTTTTGGATTAGCTGAAAATGACTCAAAGATAGAAAACTAGAAAAATCTGAAGACTATGTTGCTCTGGAAAATGAAAATAATAGGAATTTGAAAAGTGATAATGGAAAGTAACGTGAGAATCTGAATTAGATATGAGATTTTGAAAAATAATGAAAATAATGGCATTATCTTGAAAACAAAAGAAAAACATGATGCTAATAGAAAAATGTAATTAATCAGGAAGACAGTGGGCTGGTACTTGGTGGAGGAACTGCAAAAGGGCTTGCCCACATGGTACTCTATTAAAAGTTCTGGATGAAAAAGTTGCTGATAGAATATGTAACAGGGACTAGCATGGGAGTATGTATTGGAGGAATGTACAGTGTTGGATATACCAGGCCTGAAATTGAGGAAATAGCGGTCAGCTATGGACTGGATGAGCTTTCTTTTAGCGATAAAATCGAAAGAGAGGATAAAAGGGGCTGTAAGAAACTCGACTGAAGAATCATAGGCACGGTAATTCCAGATAAAACTTTTATGCAGGAATTACTAAGTGGCTGTTGGCGGAAAGACAGAGCCCAGAGCCAGAGATTAAATGAACTTTTGCGGTGCACTGGGAGTGAAGATTTATAAAAATTCCCAAGAAAATTTGCGGCAGCGTGACTGACGTTTGGAATCTGGAGAGGCGTAATGATTGATAAAGGTCTCGATTGCAGTCACAATAAGTGACTAGCCAACGTCCATCCGGTTTTGCTCCGATACGAGATGGAAGAACTTTACATTGATGGCGGAGAGTGCGAGAGGCTGCCAGTCTCAAGATGTAAGAGGTGCTTGGCGCTTGACTGTACAAATTGGAGTGAAGTATGGAGATGGATTTACAAAAAGAGATGAACTGCAGTGGATCTGATTGATGTAACTGCAGATGCAACAACAATGGTGCAGGAAGACAGGAAGTTGAGCGGCAAATCCGGATGCGGCTTGCATGTATGAGAGCCTGACTTGGAAAAGAATGCAGATCTTACTGCAGTTTTTCAAAAGTTAGAAAGATATTATTGCGGCTGAGGCTGTGGCAAGCAAGGCAAATATAAAACGAAATCAGAAAATTATCAAACCCTGAGACTTTATGCAAGTGAGAGGAAAAACGAGAAAGAATTTGGGCAGACTTGGAAAGATGAATATAATATTGCGAGTGTAATTGATGGAAATAAAAATATACAAGGGCATATTTTGATAAAATCCTAGTCTTGGAACTTTGGGTCAAGGCTTGGATATGGAAAAGATTGTTAATAATATTTATCAGAATGGTGATTTTACCAACTGTTTACAGTGAAAGTGAAGGATAACGACCTTATAATAAATGTTCAGGAAAAACCAACGTGATTATTTAACTTGCTTTCAGGGAAATATAAATAATGAGGGATTTGGCTGCACTGTCAAAGTCTGTAGGTTTCAAGGATGCAAAGCCTTATAAATAATACAAATGTCAGATGACTCGTAAGCGGAACAGTTGCAAATGAATATGGACCGACAAAGGAAGAACAACGCAGAACTTGGAAAAGAGATTCAAAGCACAATTTGCTGGGGAATTTGAATGTAACGTGAATATTATTAGAAAATCAAAAATATAAAATGGATATTTCAGTTTTGAAAACAGAAAATTTAAATTAGAACACTGGAATAGGTGTGAAGTGTATAAAAATCTGCTATTCTCGAGTGGTGGAGGTTATCAGACATCAGATAGTGGAAAAACATGAAAATAATGCTGAAAATGTGAAGAAAACCATTTCCGTATTTTGACAGCAGGTTTGACAGATGCGATACAAGAGACAGCCATAACTTTGCAAATAAAAGGAATTTTCACTCTATTTTCAAATTACACATTGGCAAATCTCAAAGCATGCTAACTTTGGCCTCACTGTATGCAGGCGGGCGAGAAATTAATATTCCAGTCAGCGATATAGTACTCCTGGAACAGCTTCTATTTGACATCTTACGGAAAAGACATTCCTGAAACATACCAGGGCCCAAAATGGGAGGAATAAGAACTGCTGATAATTCATTGGAATTTGCAGGAATGCCATTTATTGACAAAATTCGTGGCAGAAGTATTTTTGCGTAGAAAGGATAAAAGCTCTAATATAATTTATCAGGCCTTGTATGTTGGGACTGGCAACTTATTCCAAAGAGCAAAATGTTTCGCAGAAAAGTTGCAGTTTTTGGCAATGAGCGTGAGAGGAAAGTTATAAATCTCGGAATTGGAGTAAAAGCCTACGACAATACCGCCGATTTGCTTTTGATTTGCGGGAAAGTGCCGGGAGAAATGGAGATATTTATTCAAATTTTGGATATTCACCAGAATAAAATAATTTAATGTCAAAAGATTGATGACTCTCTCTAATATTGATATGATAAATGAAATTGTAAAAGATTTAAAAATATAAAAATTTGAGGAGGATGATACTCTGGACGTAGTTGATTCCTTATTTCAGCATTTGGAAAAAGTTTGCGATGTATATTTCAGGACAAATTGCAATTAATCCTGAAAAACTGCAACAGGTGGAAGTTTTAGGCCCACAGTGGAGAGATCAGGGCAAGACAGTGCTTGCAATCTAAGCAATTTTAGAAAATAATGGATTGTCAACCAGGATATCATAGAGAAACAACTGTGTTATTGGAGCAATAATGATTGGGTGCTGTGACAGTAAATAATATTTACAGCCAGGAATATTTTCACTCGAACCATATCCAGCAAGATCTGCTTTTTGCTAGTATAAATTACCAAAGGAGTACTTAGTAGAAATTGAAAGCTAACAATATTATTTTGAGTAAATAATTTTACTTAATGATGATTGACTTCAGAAAGATTGATCTAAAGTCATCTGATTATTTTTAAATCAAATTCCACTCAAAATGAGTATGCCAGAATTATTCTCGCCACTCTTTCCTGCAGAAATTCAACTCGCTCATAGCCTTAACTGTCACCGCGCTCTCCAGTTGCTCTATCTTTTAATCTCCACCAATTCCATTAGCCGCACCTTTTCGCCACAATTTTAGAGAGGAATCCGATTAAACCAGCGTCTTTGAGCACTATCCTGCTCTCTCATTTCTGTCGTCTAAAACTAACATCAATATTTTCGTATTTTCAACGCCTTATAAAATTCTTTCCAGCAACATTTACTTGAGTTTCATCTTTTACATTAGCTTAATAATCACATCTGCAATATATGGTGCAGTGATTTCTGGGCCAATAATTTCCAGAAATCATCGTAAGGTTTTGCCTTTCCAGGTACAGCCGACAGTAATCTTGAAACACCAATTCCATAACATCCCATTTAGATTACATTTGCTAAGGTTTATCATTTTCATCTAAAACTTTCCGCATCTAACGCTTTGAAGATGATCTCCCAATTTTATATGTCCAAACTTCCATTCCACGAGCACTTATTTTAACACACACCTTCCATCAGGCGAAATATCTCCCGCTCTAGCAGTTCTAATGTCAGCTGCAACTGTAATCATAATGCAAGTCTCTCCAAATTAACATTAATAAAATGATAATCAACGCTTTTATTTGCTCAATGCAAAATTTCTCATACATGTTTTACAGTTTCTATCAGCCAACTAACAACTGTAGGTCCTTCTTTTTCCTCATGAGATCCTGCAAATCCCAGGAACAATCCCAATTTTCACATTCTTCTTCAGTCACATCATTTCCAATCCATCGAAGCATCTAAGCATTGAATTTTTCAATTTAATCTCATTTACATCCAAATCTCCCACGAATAAGTGCCAACATATAATTTACCTGTATCTCTCCAGCACTTTATCAACATAACAGCTTTCAACAGTTTTTCCTCTGGAAGTCTTCAAAATTCTGACAATTCCTTTAATTGTCTTCGTCATTAGGCGTTTCTAGCAATTCTTGCAATAATTTCCTCTGAACTTTCCTTCAATTCAATGATACTCGTAAACTGTTTCAACATTTGCAGCATAATCGATTGAGTCACTGTATAAAACATCGCCTATCCATTTTCAGCAAGTGCCATAGAATCATTTGAAGCGCCCTCACAATCGAGACCAGAACTCGCATCAACCGCCTTCAAATTTTAACTCATTCTTTTTCCAAAATCACACAGAATATGCATTTTCACATTCAAAGATCTACATCCAACGATTCTTTTGTTAAATGGGAAGCTGTAGGCTTGTCTTTCATTGAGAACTCTCTTCCTCTCAGTAAGACCAAATCTTGGGCGCATTTCATCTCTAAATTTTGTCTGAGTTTGATGCATGCATACGGCAATTCTTTATACTGAAGCAATTGTATTTCTAACAATATCCGGTAACAACTTCTTCATGCGTGAGTCCCAACATGCAAATCTCTCTCACTTTCTGTCTCATCATCTCATAAGTTCTGAAACCATAAAGCAAAACCATCTTCCAGACTCTTCCCACAATGGAAGCCTGGTGTTTGCAACACTGGGTACTAACCAAATTTCCTGGGGACCCATCTCTATCCATTTACCTCTCTAACACATTCTCAATCATAGCTTTATGTCCCACACGCAGCAAATAAATTTAAAGCTCTCTTGTCAGTTGTCTCTAATAATCGTGCGCTCTCACATCAATTTTAGACCTATCACTTCTGGCTTACTCTTTTGGTGCTTCTTTATATGTTTTCATGCTAGATAATCTCATCATCGTCCTCCTTCTACATTCATATTTAAACAAAGCATTTATCGTCTGTACGTATTATGTTTTGACTGACACCTGTAATAGGTGGCAAATCAAATTTTTAAAAAGTTTGGAATATTTGGAATTTTAGGAAAGATATAGTATGATTATCTTAGAAAACACATAGTAAAATTTAAAATCGCATCATTGTACTATTAATGCGATTTATAAATTTTGACAAATAATAGGAGAGAGATTTAAAATGACTTATTTTATTACTGGGATTATTAGCATTTTCAGCCTTTGAATAGCAGAACCTCACCAGAGATGAAAGAGGCGTGCTCTTTATGTCTGTAGAGAAGCATCGGGTGGGTACATAACAAAGATGGACAAGATGTGGATGTGTGTATCTCCAATTGGATCTGATGGATCATGGAAGAGACTATATAAAAGATGGCAAAATGCTACATACTTTTAACTGAAGTCCATGTAATTAAACAATTTAACGAAATGCTAGGTGAAGCAGGGCTTCGTGATATACTTGGCAAAAGATAAAAATCCATGAATTTTACTAACCACGGCGGTATGCGAAGCCTACACACAATATGATTTAGGTCGGATCTCCAACATTTAAAAAGAAATGGAGAGAAATTTTCCGCTCATACATTTATAGACGAAAATAAACGCAAACTTTTCTTCAGTCATTTTCTCGAATTTATAAACGTGCAAGAATTATAGTATTATTTAAAGTATAATGTAAATGAAATTTCAAAGATAGATACTAAGATGAAATGGAGCCTGATCTGTAACAAGCAATTTGCAGAAATTTATGATATATATAAGGAAAATATGTAGATTACGATGGATGTGTATAATTTTAGTAGATTTATAAAACAAAAGGAACTATTTTAGATTTAGGATGTGGAACTCGAGAGATTTATTTTACGGTTTTCTTGAATGACGATTTTCTGTTGTTGGAGTGGACTTGTCTGATGCTGGAAGTTGTGAGATTAGAGATTAAATGTGGACATTAGGTGAAAGAAAATTTGGAAAAGAATAGAGACAAAGAACTGTCAAAGAAAATATTATAAATTTTGAAAATACTGTGGACGCATACAAAATGGCAGGCTATGTCAAGCAGACTATGTTAGTCCGCAATTTTGATCACGGTAAATTGTTAAGTTGATGAAAAGGAATGAAATTTATTGATGTAATAAAATTCTAAAAAGATGGACTCCTTAATTTTCAGTGCTGTAAATAGAAGAATATTTTTCGAAGAAATATTTGAAAATGACATCTTTCTGGATGAAGAACTGGAATACACAAAGCATCTGGCGGCATGAGAAACTATCCAAAAGAAAACATCTGATAGAAATAGATTTATGTATCCGTGAAAATGGAAAACGACAATCTATTTAGAAAATACAATGAAATTCAGAAAAATTTATCCATGACCTAGAATGGATTATAAAAACTGTCAAAATAAAGGCTTTGAAGTATTTGATACTGCCTCAAACTCTGAATTTGGAGAGTCGAATATTTTTATCCTGAAAAATTATAAAAACTAATATTTTCCCAACTTAGATATAACGAATTTAGTAGAAAGGCTATTTATAAAATAAAAAGAAGGTAACTTATGAAAATTGAAAATGAAGAAAACATGATTCAACTAGAAGAAAGAATAAAAGAAGAAAAAGAAAACAAAGACTTTTGAAATAGACTCGAAGGCATAACTAATGATCAAAGGCAGTAAAAATAAAAGAAATAATAAGATTATGAAATATTTTGCCCTGCAACGAATATGGTTTATATTCTTGCTCTACCAATTTGATTATGCTCGGTTTTATTTGCTTTTGAAAAATATTTATTTAAAACGGATCAGCCAATTGTCCTGATTATGCTTATTTTTGAGGCTATTTCAGGATACTGGTCGCTATAAAAGCAAATAAATAATATAAAATAATTTCTAGTTTCAATACAAAAGGAAAGAAAGGAAATACAGAAATGCTGGATGCCTGAAAAATATAAAAAGTGCATACATTATCTCAATTTTACTATGATATTTTTCCTCTTTTTGAGAATATTTTCGTCACTACTGAACTTTTATTTCAAGTTACTTTAGTTGGAGAGTAATTTCGGCAATAAATATAAATTTACTTATAAACGGCGTGGAAAAATCCTATCAAGATAAAGCCTAAATTACGGGAAATTTAGAATATTTAAAGCGGATGCAATCTTTTGCCTTGGAAATGTTTATTGTTGTTGAAAAATCAGCCAAAAATACTCCCCAAATCACGTTTTATAAATATAGCAACTGGCATTGGAGTTTTGAACTTTAAATTTTCGTATTTTTATCATTTTGGAAAAAGTTTTTCTTATAAAAGAATAAAATAATTTTTATTTTAAAATAAGGGGGCCTTGGCCTTTCTAAGGTTATTTCCTCAGAACAGTAAATTTATTATAGACTCTATTTGACTAAAGTTTTGACCCTCTTGCAATAAAAACAAATAAATATATATCTTTCCTCTAATTTAGTATGATAACAAATCTACTGACTTAATTCTCTAAAAATTACTCTTCATCTCCTATCTTTCATATTTTTCCATATCTTTTCTCAATAATCACGTAACGAATATTTGTACGATTCTCTTGAATTCCCTCACAACTGCGAACTTTCAAGTTTTGAGCCATTTTCTTCAAGGTTTTCTATGAGCACCTCCCACTAGCTCCTTTATAATTCCATCTATAATCCAACTTTTTAGTTCGATTGCATCCATTTTTAAACTTATGAACTTTCTGGCCTTTCTTTGGATCATTAAACAGGATTGAAGCGCATCCTTCAGGAGAAATAACTGAATATACACTGTTTCAAGCATTAAAACGAATCAGCAACCCAATTCCCAATGCCTCCACTTCCACCTTCACCAATTACAACCGATACACGTCATCACCAGTCCAAAACATTCTGCCAGATTTTTACAACAATACTTTCACCTTTGCCCTTTTTCTTCGGCTTTATTCCAGGATAAGACTTTACCACGTGTCAATTAATGTTAAAACCGGCAATTTAAAAACGTTCCGCCATTCTCTATTAATCTCAATGCCTTTCTATATCCTCTTTCAGGACTTTGCGCGTACCCAAAATTTCTGTAAGGTTTGAACTAATATCTCTTCCTTTGATGCCCAATTACCATTATTTTGTATCCATCAATCATTGCAAGTCCACTGACAATTGCATGAGTCATCCTTAGATAACCCTCACCGTGGAAGTTCCACAAAATCTAAACTATGTCAAACCATTTATATAATCTAAAGTATACGGTCTTTGCGATTTCTTGAAATTTGGATTCTATTCAGGCATCCATTTCATTTTCTTCAAAATCCTTATATGATCCTTCCAGTCAAGTTCTGTAATCTGAGACCAGAAAAATCAATGCTTTTCACTGAAAAATGCCTTTAATTCCGATATTGCTTCTTCCAATTCCTTAATTTCATCTTTTATACTCATCTTTTTATCCTTTCATTTGAAAAGAAATTTTTAAATTTACACTAATTTTTCCAATACTCTGTAAACTCGTTGTTTTCAAGTCTTTTTCTTTCTGAAAATTATATCAACCATTCCGTGTTCCAATAAAAGTTTGCCCTTTGAAATCCTTCGCAATTTCTGGTTTACTAGTTTGCTCAATAACCCTAGGTCCTGCAAAAAGCAATAAAAAGCATTTTGGGCTCAGTTATAATCACATCTCAAGCATTGCAAAGGAGCCTGAACTCCACCGGTAGTTGGATCAACAGGTACAGAAATAAACGGAATTCCTATACTATTCAATTTTAACTGTTTCTCCAAGTTTTTGCCATCTGCATAAGTGATAAATCCTCCTGCATTCTAGCGCCTCCCTGAACTTGAAATTTCACCATAGCAGGTATTTTCCTTTTCAGTCCACGTTCCATTGCCCTTGTGATTCTCTCTCTCCCAACAATAGAACCCATACTTCCACCCATAAAATTTGAAATTCCATCGCAGCAATACTAACTTCTATTCCATTACACTTTTTCCAGTTCCGCTTATCAACTCCATCGCTAGTACGGTTTACGTGATGTTTCCAATTTTCCTCATATCCTGGAAAATTTAACACATTTTAGAATTGCGCCATATCCTCTCTACAAAAGTTCATCTATCGAGTTCAATTCTTTTCAAACTCGTCTGTAAGCCTAAAATAATTTCCACATTTTGGACATACATTCAGATTATTTTTCAAATCCTCATTGTAAATGATTTCATTACATTGATTACATCCACTTATTGTCATCCACACATGTCTACCATTAATTTTGACTTAGATGTAAGCGTACATTACTGATTTTCTGCTTGAAAACAAACCCATCACCTCTCAAAAATATTTATTTTTATAACAAAGTTATTTTAAAATTTGCATTATAACTCCTTTTACTCAAATATATTTGACAGTCAAATCGATAAAAACCATAATATATTTATCATTTTGAAATAGAAGTTTTAACTCCTCACACAATAAATTCACTACCAAAATGATAATATAATTTTATTTGACACTAATATAGTTTTGAGCACAAAATCTCAAAATAACAGGTGTTACAATACTATTATATAATACATCATTTCTATATAGAATAAAATTTGAAAATATACACTCTAAAAATACTCTATCTAAAATCGAAAAATTTATATTCATCAAACGAAAGAAAATAACAGCAGGAAAAATCTGTCACTTCCATCTCTATATTCCCATACTACCTTCTCCAACTATGAAAAGTCCCTTTATCAGCCAAATTTGAGCTCAATTCTGATGCTTCCTCCCAGTAATCAAATTTCAATATCCAAAAAGCAAACATCCTTATTTTCCCCAGTAAATTCAATATTTTCTTCTGATTTTCTCAATTTCATCAATGTTTATATATTTAAAATAAGTAATGCTTTTAGATTCCTTTGAAACAGGATTTTCAGAAACAATAACCTATTTTCAGCCGTTGTCAAATAATTTTCAATTTTAAAGTCTCATTTTCTTCAAAATTATTTTTCCAAAAATTCATTTTTCTTTTTAAATTTCCTAATATGAACAATCGCAAAATATTTTTATGAACTTTCCATTTTCCTAATTTTTCTAGAAATATATCTCACTCAATGTTTTATATCCGATAACAAGCCCGACGTTTCAAAAATCAATTCTATTTGCAAAATTAATATTTCACTTTTATAAATTTTTTAAAAACTCACTGAGTCCATATTTATGCCCTGTTCCTTATGCATCGGGATCTGTCTTATTTATAAATAAAAATCTTCATTTTCAAAAATAACCATATTTTTTCAAGATCATTTTGAGAAATTTGCAGTTTTTATTTTATTTTCTATTTTCTCATTTTCTTTAATATTTCCATTGATAAATTCTTTATTGTAATTTTGTCATCTAATCATTGATAATTTTCCTTCGACTTTTCCTGTTAATTTTTACATCCCCAGATCTTATTGCACCAAAATCCTGCTAAGCGGCTCATTTTTAAACTTTTCTCACATCATCCAGCCTCATCCTTCCATTTCAATTTAATAATTTCATTCTTTTTCCAAAGGAAATTTCTCCCATTTATTTATTATTATGAATTTTATACTTTCCACTATTCCTATTATAATAAACAGGCAAAATGAACTTCCTCCGTACTTTCATGAACTACTAGCAGCGGTTTTCCTGTAACTGGCATGCGTCCAATTGTCATTCCTACATTTACAGCACTACGTGCATAAATATTACATCTGCCAAGCCATACAGTATAAGCCTGCCAAAACTATCCTGTATAATTCGATCCCTCATTATTTCAAAATTAATCCGAAATATAGAAGAAACTAGTGTCTGATCCAAAAACCTATTTCTTCAGATAATACTGAAAAATAAAATCTGTCTGCGCTTTCCAGGAAGAAATTCCAATCTGCTTGGCTTCCTGTAACACTCCTCTTTCTAATGCACCCTCCTGCTCAAACTGAGTTTTGACTGATTACATGCCATCCCGCTTCCTTTTATCCTTTTTCAGGGTGTAAAATGTTTCTACATCATACGATCCCTTTGATAACTGCTACCAAATCTATAGACTGGATAAACTCGATAGTAGTACTACAATTCTATTATCCAGATTGGCTTCATGTGCTTCATACAGAAAAATCATAAATAAAATGCAGAAATTGTTATTAATGTCGTTCCCAGATCCGGCTGTATTCAAAAATAAGCAATATAAGAGGCATGATGCTGGCAGAATTGAACCAACAATATCCTTTTTGGTTGTTAATTCCATTTTATATTTTTCACAATCCAGTAGGCAATAACTAGAATAATTATCACCTTCACAAATTCCGGACGGTTGGCATGAAATGCCGGCATGTGCAATCCCAACGTTGCGCTCCAAGAGTCTTTTTCCTGCAAACGCATGCAAGCAGCAGCAATATTGCCCCAATTCCGTAAATATGCCAAATATACAGCCTTTTATATGTCTATAATCAAATGCGGCTATAATAAACATCAATATTGTCCCTATAACAATCCATAAAATATTTTTACCAACCATTCCGCTTTGTCTTGTCGCACTATATACAAATACTGTACTAATCGTCACAAGTGCATAAACTATCAGTAAAATCATTTTTGTCCATACGAAAAATATTATTTTTCAGATCTTTAATTATTCTTTTGACTTTTGAAACAGTCTCTTTCTCCTAACCCTATAATTATCATAAAACTAACTTTACCTTACTAATATTTTCAAGAACCGTATTATTTCTGTTAAATATCCAGTTTTACAAAATTATTCAGCATCTTCAAGTTTTACTGAATTTACTTCATATCTTTTCTGTATCTAATATTTCATTTTTCCTATTATAGTAATTTCCCAAAATTCCATTCTTGAACGTGGATTTTCTGAAAATGCACTTTCGCTCATATATTTATTTTACCTTTTGAGTTCATCTTCTGTTACTCCACTTTCACGTAATTTCTTAAATTCTGCAAGTGTTATTTCTATTGCCTTTTCATAATTTTCAGATTTGTCCCAATATACGTTGATGTCAAACCTCCAGAAAGGTAATACTGATTAAATGTAAACAGAATATGCAAGTCCATCACGAATTTCCTGAAAGTCTAGAACTCATTGAACCGCCGATAATATTTTAAGCAAAATATCAGTATATATTTTATTTTCACTGTTATATCTTCGCTTTGATGTGAAATACAAATATTAACTTGATTTATATCCTTTGAAACAACTCTTTTCTCGAGCATTAAATGAAAACTCTGTCTTCTCACGCCTATTAACCTTCTTGTCAGCCGCCATTTTCCATATTCATCTACTTTCTGATAATTTCATCCTTATCAAAATTTCCAGAAACAACATTAAAATATTATCCTTAGTGTATCTTTCCTTGTAATATTTTTCTGATTTCCTGCTGCTGAAATCCTTCACGCTTGCCTCTGTTCCAATAATAGGCTTTTTCCATACTGCCCATTTAAGCAATCTGCATAATTCATCTGAATACCAGGTCATCTAGTGAATCCTTATACATTTTAATTTCTTCCACACCACATCCTTTTCCCTTTTCCCAATTCCTTTTCTATCATCAATCGTAGAATTTATAAATAATATCAAACAAAATATCAATAGATTTTCCCAGAAACTGTGTCAAGGCATTTATATAAAAACAGTTTCCTCCTTTGTCGTATGCGCATTCACATTCGCCCCAAGATAATCAATCTCATCTGAAATTTCAAAATAATTTCTATTAGGAGTCCTCTAAAGATCATATGTCCAAAACATGTGAAAATTCTTCTTCTGTATCACTTTCATCCCGTGATCCTGTTTTTGCAACACACCAACTGAACAAGTAGAAATATTTTCTAATTCTATCAAAATAACTTCTATTCCAGTATTTGTCCTTATTTTTCTATCATTTCAATCCTCTCAATCCTTATTTTACACTCAAACTCATTTTAAAAACAGAATTATATTTTATATTATATGCTAACAATAGTTTCTGACCTTGTGAAAGAGTCCACTGTTTTGCGTGACATGAAACAGTATATATATAATATCTACATATTAATATCTCGAATCTCTAAATCAATTTTATTCCAACTAAAAATACAATTAACGGAATAAAGCAAGCCGCATAAATTGAACTGTGCCGCAACCGCCATTGAACGCAAATCGTGCTGATACCGTAATAGCAACCTATTATGCACAGATAATCCAATATTTAACGCGCCTCCCCTTACATATCTACTTCCAAGTGAAAGTCCAAATTAAGCACATGACAAAATGACGCATAATGCAAAAGATATTCTATAATAAAATTCTATTCTTAAATTTAAGGAATCTGCTCCGACCCTTGTAAAATAAACTGTTTTCTCACGTAATTCAGGCATTGTCAAATTTTTAGCCTTTACTGGACTTCCACAGGACATCTTCCATACTGGCAACAAACCTGAACTTCTTTTGTATCCGCAGGCTTTGTTAAATTAGTCCTGCTGTCATATTCTTTAAACCTTTAAAAGTCCATACATTTGTTTTCGGATTAATTCTTGCAAATGGCGAAGTATATCTATGCTGATTTTACATCCCTTTTCAAATTCTAAAAATTTCAATATTCCATTGTTCCAGTATTTTTATTTACATTTTTCACCATACAGAACTGTCTTTTATCAATTTTACGAAAACGAATTTCTTTTGCGCCCTTGCAGGCTCCTTTATTATCAATTTTAAGGGACTTTAAATCTTTCTTTCTTAGTATTTGATTTCCCTAATATGTCATAGTTTATCCAAAATACTCCCATACTTACAAGAAATGAAAATCATAGGAAATAACGCTATTCTTGCAAAACTTATTCCACTTGTTTTTCATTGCGGCAATTTCCACTGTTTTGCCATCTTGCTTATACACAGCAGGCTTCCAGCAGTACTCCAAGAGGAGCAGTATTTGTTATAATTTCAGGTGTTCCATATCTCAGATACTTTTATGGCATCGTAGCCTGTTTATCCCATCCATAATCCATCCTGTCGTTCTGATACTGCTACTAAGAAAATCAAAAACATCATATACCCAAAAGGAAACTTTTTACATAATTTGAAATTATATACTTGTCTAATTTGTCTATACTCCTCCCTTCGTTATTTTTCCCTCTATATTTCTTTTTATTGAGAAAATATATACACAATATAAATCAAAAAACAAAATTAGGAACCCACATTGCAACATTTGCAGGCACATGTATTCTTTCAGTACCATAATTTTTGCATAACTTGCCATTCCTATATAACCAAATATAACGATTAAACTTACGTCAAAACTTATTCCTCTTCCACTTCTTCTATGCCCAACTGAAAGAAGCACCCAAGCCAGCATAAAATGTACTTGTATAGCGGGCCTATAAGCCTTTGGTAAATTTCTGCGCTTTAAAGCTGCGTTTCTTCTCTCCAGGCTTGTTTATATTTTCCTTATAAAAATTTATTTAACTCTTTATATTCATTTCCTACGGCTCACTTCCTTCTTGCTTTCTCAGTAGTAATAGGTATTTCCTGTTCCATATACTCAGCTGAAACTTGATTGCTGCCATCTTTTTCAAAAGCATACCCTTTTACTTTGCTCAAATTTATGATTCCTGGATCAAATCTTGCATTTTCAGCCAAAAAAACTATTGGATAATGGTTATCCCCACGTTTATTTATTATTAGAAAGTTTTTGCTGTGCCGCTTCATATTTACCTCATCAATATAAAAAACCAAATCCTTTTCTTCATTTGTCAGAAATACTTTTTCTTCCGTCAGTGAACTAGGGCTCGAAGCAAGCACCTGCTTTGTCTGAGCATTTATATTTTCAAGGCACGGGGATTTACATAAATTTCAAGTCCCTAATCCAATCAATGTTAACACTACACCAAAAATAAATGCTGGTCTAAGTATTCTAAAAAGCCCTATTCCAGAACCTTCCATTGCAACAATCTCATTTGTTTCTGAAAGTCCGCCATAGACAAGCATTACTCCAAGAAACGCTCCCATCGGTATTGTCTGCACAAGAACTCCTGGCATTGTATAAAAATAGATAGTCTATTAGATATAAACGGCAACCACTTGCAAACAGACGCTCCATAACTTCCATTACAACATTTAACATCATAATAAATGTAAATATACTAATTCCAAAACAATGACGGGTCAAAATAAGTGAATTGTAAATATACCCTATCAATTATTTTCATTTTTATCAATTTTCCTTTTTATTTTTCTTTTATTCCATATAAATTTTTTATTTATTTTTAATTAATCTCTTTTTGATTTTTCAAATTTATCTGGTTCTGGATTTTTCATAATCATCGTAAAACATCATTTATTACTTCCTTTTCCCGTTGACTTATAACATATCTCTTCACATCATTTCTATAAATCCAGGAAAAAGAATCTCGTAAACCTTAGTGCATATTTTTGTCATAATCTTAATGCAAATACTTTTTATTCCTTGCATTTTATGCTTTTTACTTTTTAGAGAGCCTGCAATTACTACAATGTATACAATAATTGCAAATACAATTTCATTATTCCAAATATCATTCCAGACAATTTATCAAATTTATTTATTTTTATACTCTTTAAAAATTTTTATTAATTATCAAAAATAGCAGAATAGGCTAAGATATTGGATTGCAATGATTACAATAAATACTTTCCAACTGATTTTGAGACTTAATTCCTCTGAATCCAGAAAAATTTATAAACATAATTTGTTATAAAAATAATAAAATATACTTAAACATATTAAAAATTCCAGCGAAAAACTCTCTCCTGTACCCAAGAAACATAAATATTATCAGCAAAACTACAACCAATATCCAGTATCATACTCCTATTTTTCTACATAAATTCTAGGCACCCTTTGACTTATTCCACATAAAATCTCATACGAAATAGTGCCACAATTCAGCAACTTCCACAACACTTATATTTTTCACCAAAAATTCCACAACATCGCTCTTTTTGAGCCTATCCTTTAATTCATCAGGAAGTAAAATCATGTGTCGATCCATACAAACACGTCCTGCAATTTTACATTTATGCCCTTTTATAAAAACATAGCCTTTATTTGACAAATCACGCCTTACTCCGTCAGCATACCCGATGGAAACAGTCGCATAAGTTTCCCAGGTTTTTCCAAGATAAGTATTTCCATAACTTATAAAAGCTGTCTTCCTTTAATGTTTTTATATAAACTATTTTTAGCAAAAAGAGACATTACAGGCTTAAATTTATACGGTGCAGTTTCCTTATCTGTAACTCCTCCATAAATTATAATTCCTGCTCTACAAAATCCTGTATGCTTTCTTGAAATTTTAAAGTTCCAAAAACTGTTGTGCAGATGTCTATATCGTATTGATGGTATCCACTTGATATTTTTCACACATTGCTTTTAAATTTTCTTTCCTGCAATTTTTGTATATTCTTTGTTGCTGTCAGATGATGAAAAATGCGAAAAAGATTCCTATTGGATTAATATGTTTTACATTTTTAAGAATTTTATTTAATTGTTCCACTTCGCTTTCTTGAAAATCCTCTACGTCCCATTCCTGTATCTATTCTTTATAAACACGTCCACAGTTTTTCCGTTTTCTTTTCAGTTTTTCCAAAATTCTATTTCTTCAAAATCTGTCATCATAAAATAAATCTTCTTGTCAGCAATGAGATCCATATATTCATTTTCACAGGGTCCTAATATCAGCACCATAATATCATTATGAAGTTCCTTTATTTTCAGCGCTTCATCACTTGTCGCCACAGCAAAATTCTTAATTCCTATTAAAGCGTCACAGATTTTTAACATTCCATGCCCATAAGCATCTGCCTTTATTACCGCTATTATTTTTCTCTTTAGGCACAATTTTTCTCAATTTCATCAATATTGCTATACTAAATTATTTATATTTATTTCTGCCCAGCATCGCATTTTTCATTTCACCTTCTAAACTTATCATTTTATTTTTTATTTTATCCTATCTTTCAAACAATTTAACTAAACTAAAACTTTATCCTTTTCATCATATCCATTTACTGTTTTTTTCCTGAATGGTTTGTAGTATCTTTGACTTTTGGCTCATCTTTACCTTTTTTTCATGATATAAACCAAAGGACTTGCTACAAATACTGATGAATACGTTCCAACTAACATTCCACAAACAATGTCATACTAAATGTCTTTAACGTATCTCCTCCAAGAATAAGAAGTACAATTACAGAAAATAAAGTAGTCAATGAAGTATAAATCGATCTTGTAAATACTTGATTTATAGATTTTTCTATTATTTCACCAAATGACATTGAAAACTTTATTTCTTCCTGATCTATTTTTCTTAATATTTTTCCCTAATTCTGTCAAATACGACAATCGTATCATTAATGGAATATCCCAAAATTGTAAGAATTGCCGCAATAAATGGAGTATCTATTTTCATATCTAAGCATTGTAATAACCCCTCAAAAAGCTAATAATAACATCGTGAATTAATGCCACAATTCCCGCTATTGCATAAATAAACTCAAATCTTACTGTAATATAAATAATAATCAATATACTTCCTATCAATAACGCTTGAAATGCATTTGCTGTTAATTCCTTACCAATTACCGCACCTACAGTTTCATTTTTACAACTTCAAATTTCCCAGTATTCTGTTTTAATTCTGACATTACTTTTACTTTTTGAGTACCGCTCATTTTGCTCAGTTCTTATAATAACTGTATTATCCGTATCAGAAAAACTGTACTCTTTTTGCCTTCATTTGAGGAATTTTTCCCAATTAAACTGTTTTAACGTGCTATTTACTGCATTTTGATCTATTTTTACTGTATTTCAGTTGAATTAATTCTTCCACCTTTAAAGTCAACACCTAAATTTAATTTTATAGTAAATAGTGAAATTAGTGAAATTAAAAACCATTACCGTTGAAATTCCAAATAAAGTTTTCTATTTTAATAACTTTATTAATCTTCATTATTTAAAGCTCCTTTCCAGAACAACTGCTCTCTTTTTATCTTAAACACCTGTATAAACAATCTTAAAATATTTTTGATACAAATACCCCTGTAATTACCATAGTACCACACCAAGTGACAATGTTACAGCAAAGCCTTTTATTGGCCCTGTTCCAAAAAGAATAACACAGCCGCCACAAGTAACGTTGTTATATTTCATCAATTATCGCAGGAAAAAGCATTTTCATAACCCTTTTCCACTGCATCGTGCAGCGATTCTCCAAACCGCAGCTCATCTTTTACTCTTTCATAAGTAATTACATTCGAGTCAACTGCCATTCCCAATGTCAAGATAAATCCTGCAATTCCAGGAAGTGTCAAGGCCGCTCCAACTCCACTAAGCAATCCTAAAACTAGAACTCCATTTATAAGAAGCGCAATATCTGCCACAATTCCAGGTATTTTATAAATAGCAATCATAAATACTGAAATTACACATAAAGCAATTAGTCCAGCTACTCCAGTCTGTTTTATCGAATCTACTCCAAGTGTCGCACCAACTGTTCTATTTTCAACAATTTTTATTTCCACAGGCAACGCTCCTGATTTTAATAGATTTGCAAGGTTATTTGCTTCTTCCATTGAAAATCTTCCAGTTATAACTCCACTTCCTCCACTAATTTCACTGTTAATCGTAGGAGCCGACTGTTCTTTATTATCCAGCATTATTGCCAGACTGCTTTCCAATATTTTCTCTTGTAATCTTAGCAAAGGTATTTGCCCCTTGCGAACTCAATTCAAAACTAACTGATGGCATTCCCATTTGATCTCTTGTTACCCCTGCAGATTTTAAGGCAGATCCTTCCAAAAGCACAGGCCCATAAGAACCATCCCTATTTTTTATTCTAAACTCAAGTTTTGCAGTCGTACCAATTAATTCAACAGCCTTTTGAGGGTCTTTTATTCCCGCAAGCTCCACTATCAATTTATCATTTCCACTAAAGTTTGGAATAACAGGTTCAGCCACCCCAATACTGTTTACCCTTCTTTCAATAATACTTTTAACTTTACTCATCGTATCAGGCTCAATTTTTCCCCTGTGCCTGCAATACAACTGATGTTCCACCTCGTAAATCAAGCCCCAATTTTATTTTTATTCAATGCTAAAAATAACAATTGGAACAATAATAACTTCTAAACAGCCAAATATAATGTGATTTTTTATTTTGCATTTTTCATCCTTTCTTTTTATTTTATTTAAATATCTATTCTTATAAATATGTTTAATAAATTTTAAAAATAAATATACTTTTATTACTCTTTAAGTTTTATTTATTTTTAAGTTTCTTTAAACAAGAATATCAAACACCATGTCCTTTTTGCTTTACGCAAAACTTTCTACTAAAAGAGAAATAGAACTTGCTTTTCAATTTCAATTATCTTTAATACAAATAAGTGAACTACTCCCCGCCTATAGAAGTCGGTAACTTCTTGTTATGTTAAAAACTCTATATTTAGACTTTTTAAGCCTAATGTATCCAAATATTTTTGTAAAATTATCAAGGCTGCCACCATATCCACAACTTTTCTTCGCTCTTTACCATTTTTTTTAGAATAATTTTTCAAATAATGTTCCGCTTCAGTTGTCGTATATCTCTCATCCACAAAAATAATCTGAATTCCTGGTATTTCTTTTTAACTCTTCCACAAATTCTTTCCACTTTTTCAACTTGACGTTTTTGAACCATCAAGACTTTTTGGCATTCCTACGACAATTTTTTTCGTACCTTCGTCATCTAAAATCTCTTTTATTCTTGCAATCGGATCTATTTTCGTCCTGTCAATTACTTCAAGAGCAGTCGCAAGAATTCCCAAAGGATCGCATTTCGCAACTCAATTCTCACATCTCCGACATCAAGTCCAATAAATTTTCTCATCTTTTTCTCATTTCTAAATTTTATTATTCAAATTATGAATTAATTTTTTTCGACAAGGATAAACCCCTTGCTAATTGGCATTTATTCAATTATATAAATTATAATTTTTCATTTTACAAACTCAAATGCTTTATCAACAAACTTTCTTTTTACAGCATTTCCATCTTTTTCCACCAAACAGTGCAAAAATCAGGTCTTCCTCCACCGTTTCCGCCAGCAACTTGATTTCTGCAACTTTTACGATTTCTCCACTTTTTACTTTTTTGAAATCAAGTCTTTTGTAACTCAACTACGAAAATCGCTTTTTCCGCCATTATTTGTTCCCAAAAATAATAATTCCAGATTGAAGTTTTTTTCTTTTCCTCTATCTACGATTTCTTTTAATTCGTTTACATCTTTATTTGCAAATGCACTTTTAATACTTTTACTCCATTTATTTCATCTACATTTTCAAGTAATTCATTGATTTCATATTTTACTAATTTAGTTTGTAATTGCTCATATTCTTTTACGATATTTTTAAACTTTCGCGATATATTTCTCTACAACGCCAACCACATTTTTCCATCAGTTTTTCAACATTCCAGCAACTTTACTTAATTTTTTTCTTCAAGTTTATTAACATATTTCAAACTTGCATGTCCTGTTGTTGCTGTAATTCTACGAGTTCCTAAAGTTTATTCCACTTTCAGATTCGATATTGAATAATCCAATTTCTCCAGTAGACTTAACATGTGCACCTCCACAAAGGCTCGATTGAATATCCAGTCAATTTCAACAACACGAACTACATCTCCATATTTATCAGAGAAAAAGTGCCATCGCTCCTCTTTTTTTCGCATCTTCAATATTTTCAAAATCAATTTTTAACTTTCAAGTTAGATAAAAATAATGTCATTTACAGGCTTTTTCGATTTTTCAATCATTTCTGGCTCAATTTGCTTCATAATGTGAAAAGTCAAATCTCAATTTTTCATCGTCTACAAGCGAACCAGATTGCTCAACGTGAGTTCCTAAATTTTCTCTTAAAACTTTATGTAAAATATGTGTTGCAGTATGATTTCTTTGAATATCTTTTCTACGATCCGCATCAATTTTCATTTTTACTTCTGCACCAACTGCTGGAGCAATTCCTTTTACAATCTCTACTTGATGAATAAACACATCATGTTTTTTCACAACATTTACAACTTTTCCTTCAAATTCTCCAGAAGTGATAATTCCAGTATCCGCAACTTGTCCTCCTGATTCTGCATAAAATGGAGTTCTATCAAAAATTACTTCATATCCTGAAATTCCTTCACTTTTAGCAATATGCAAAATCTTTCCTTCATCTTCAAATTTTTCATATCCTGTAAATTCAGTTTTTCCGTGTTCTTCAAAGAATTTATCAATAAAGTCATCTTTTATCATATCTGAAACTGTAACTCTGCTATTTTTTGATCTTTTTACTTGTTCTTCTAATTTTTGGTTAAATTCTTCTTCAGAAACTTCATATCCTTGATTTTCCAAAATTAATTCTGTCAATTCAAATGGAAGTCCAAATGTGTCGTATAATTTAAACGAAGCATCTGCAGAAAGTTTTTTAGTTCCCTCTTTATCCATTTTTTCAATTTCTTCAGTTAGCATTTCGATTCCATTTTTCAATGTCAACGCAAATCTTTCTTGCTCAAGTCTTAAAACTTTTTCAATATATTCTTGTTTTTCAACTAATTCTGGATACGCCTCTTTCATATTTTCCACAACATAAGGTACTAATTTATACAAGAACAAATCATCTTTCGTAATATCTAATTTTTGTTTCGCAACGACTCCCGCACCAAATGCTCTTCTTATAATTTTTCTTAAAATATATCCACGACCTTCATTTGATGGCAAAACTCCATCCGCTATCAAAAATACTGATGCTCTAATATGATCCGCAATAACTTTTACCGTAATTTCAAATTCTTCTTTCTTAATATCTAAAACTTTTTCAATGCCTTTTATTATCGGCATAAATATATCAGTTTTCAAAGTTATTATCTTTTTCTGCACAACTGAAGCAATTCTTTCAAGTCCTGCTCCCGTATCAATATTTTTTTCTGGAAGTGGCACAAGCGAACCGTCTTCAAGTCTATTCCATTCAGTAAACACAAGATTCCAAATTTCTAAGAATCTATCTCCTTCATCTCCTGGCTTACAGTTAATTTCTTCATTATTTTTCCCCATATTTTGTGTATCATAGTAAATTTCACTACAAGGCCCACAAGAACCTACAGGTCCAGCTGCCCACCAGTTATCTTCTTCTCCAAGTCTAACAATTCTATCTTCAGGCACTCCAATTTCCTTATTCCAAATTTCATAAGCCTCGTCATCTGTTTTATAAACAGAAACATAAAGTCTTTCTGGATCCAATTTCAAAACTTTTGTTATATATTCCCAAGACCATTCAATCGCTTCCTTTTTAAAGTAATCCCCAAACGAGAAATTCCCCAGCATTTCAAAAAATGTATGGTGTCTAGGCGTTCTTCCTACATTTTCCAAATCGTTAGTTCTTATACATTTTTGATAAGTCGTAATTCTTGGAAACGGAGCTTCCTTCTCTCCCAAGAAAAATGGCTTAAACGGCACCATCCCAGCCACTGTCAACAACAAACTTTTATCATCTGGTATTAACGAAGCACTTTCAAAAATGTTTATGCTCCTTTGATTTAAAAATCTACAAAAACTTTTCTTATTTCATTTCCTGTCATTTTTCTATCCTCTCTTTAATTATATCTTTTTATTTATAAATTTTACTTATCTTATTTTTTTAAAAATAAATTTAAAATTTTAATTATTACTCTAAATCAAAATTATAAAAAACTTCTTTAAATTTTTTTCTAAAATCATATAAAAATTTGTACAATTAAAACTATTATTTATTTTTCTTCCAATCTCTGATATTTTTTTCATGTATCTTTTTGGATTGCCTAATCGCTCTTTCTTTATCATCAAAGAGTAAATTTTATTCCTTCACTTTTTCTTATATTTCTTATTTAGTTTCCTTGTAAGAATATTTTTCATAATTTTTGACTGCATTCTCCTATCTTTTATATTTTCATAATGATATAGCAACCAAACTTCAAAAGAGCAATTGGAAAAGATCAATTTATAATTATTTTTCAAACATTCCTTGTTAATTTTATCCAAATCATTTTTATCTTTGTCTAAAACACACCAAATTTCAATATTTTCATCAATTATATTTTCTTTTTTTCTTTATTTATTTCCTTTTCGATATTTTTCCAAACTTCCATCTCCACAGGAAATAAATCTAAATCCAATATCTACTGCCTTATCTTGAAATTGTCCGTAATACTCTTTATATACTTATCTTCACTACAATTTTTAGAACCTTCCATAAAAATAAATATACTTTTTCTTTAATTTTCGATTTTTGTTATTCATTCCTTTTTCTAGCCATAAATCAACCCTGAAAATCTTCTAATTTAGGGTATTCCACCAAAATTTCCATTCAAATAATCTCTTAACAAGTATTTATTTTTCGTATCCTTCTATATCTGATAATGAATAAAGTTCAGTTCCTGTTGACACATCATTATTTTCCAAAAACCATATTTGATCTTCTCAAAATAAATTAAAATCCAATAATAATAAATTGTGAGTAGTAAATATTAATTGAGCGTTTTTCTATTATATTCTACAGAATTAAACATTTTTATGATTTCCTTTATCAGTTTATAATGCAAAGTAATGTCTAATTCATCTATTATCATTACTCCCCATTATTTAATAAATTATAGATTGGAAAAACATTGATAGTATCTTTTGTGTTCCAGCAGATTGCTCATAATAGTCTAATTTATATTTTTTTGTTTTTTTGGTTATCTTCATAAACAAAAATATATTCTATAAATATAAAAGTTTATTTGAGATAACAATTTCTCCTGTTCTTTTTCACTCAATATCTGAAATTCTTTACTTTCTCGTATATTTTTTTAAGAAAAAATTCATTTTTTCTCTATACACCTCAATATCATTCACAATAATTCCTATTTTTTAAAAATTCTATGACTAACTTTTTGTTATTTTTATTTTCATATATATATTTTTCCCAAATCATCACTATAATTATTAATTTTTATTTTATCTATATAAAATATATATTTTTCTATTTCTTCAGGAACTCTCCATTCAATAATTCTTGATATTACACTGTCACTGTCTGTCAGAGTCTCATTTATAAAGCCTATAGTTATTTCATATTCTGAAAATGTTTCTTTGTCATATTTTACAATTTTATTGTTTTCTCTCTCAAAAACAAGTTTTCTTTCTAAAAGCAGTTATATATAACTTTTCTTTTATAATTTTTTGTATTAAAAATTTATTTCTAAAAATATATTCATAAATTTTATCATCTACTACATTCCTTACTTTTATCGTTGAATTTTTATCTTCTTCTTCAAATCTAAAATCCTTCTTTATTATATTTTTTTCTATCCCTTTATTAAACAAATAATACCTGAATATATTTAAAACTGAAGTAAAATTTGATTTCCTCTGGCATTTCCTCCAAAACAGCACAGCAGTTTTCAATAATTCAAATTTTTCTTTCCCTACTTCAACTTCAAAAGAATTTCTATCTTCAATTTTATTTTCAGACTTCCATTGAAAAATTGTTTGATTTTTAAAAGATTTTAAATTTTTTTATCTCTATGTCTAATAACACTCTTACCCTCCTTATACCACAAGGAATCTTCACCTATTTTTATTTTTCTTTTATTATTTTAAAATCATTATTTTTAATTAATATCGCTTCTTTATTATTTATTAATTCCAAATCTAATTTATCCTTATACAATTCAACTATTTTTCAGAACTTTCTGCAAACGGTTCTTCACCAAAATGAGGAACTAAATAAAAATCTATCAGATTCATTCCCGTGTAATCACTCAGTTCCTTTGCCAACGTTTTTATCATCTGCAAGCGAAGCATACTCGATATTAGGACCTGTTATTACAGACCCTGCCGATTCTCCGATATAAAGCAATCCATTTTCTATTCTTTCCTTCAAATAAGAAATTAAATTTTTTCTTTTCAATTCTTGTAATAAATAAAATGTATTTCCACCAGAAATAAAGATTATCTCTGCCTTCAATAATTTTTCCTTCACATTTTTTTCTGAAAAAAATAGAAATATCAAAATTATCCACTTCATATCCAATATCCTCAAAAGCCTTCTCTGTAAGATACATATAATTCTTATATTCTTCCACATTAGCTGCTGTCGGAATAAATAATATTTTTTTACTTTTAGCATTTTTATCCAAAAATTCTTTTACAAATCCTATACTTTCGTATAAAGATGACGTCAAAATCATATTTTTCAAAAAAATCAACCTCCTAATCCAACTTGAAGTTATCTCCAAGGTAAACTCTTCTGGCAGTTTCATCATTCGCAATTTGCTCGCCAGTTCCAGAGATTAAGATTGTCCCTTCAGCCATTATATACGCTCTTTCAGTAATTCTCAATGTTTCACGCACATTATGGTCTGTAATTAAAACTCCTAATCCTCTTTCTTTTAATTGGATAATTATATTTTGAATGTCTTCTACGGCAATAGGGTCAACTCCTGCAAAAGGCTCATCCAGCAAAATAAAATCTGGATTTGTAGAAATCGTTCGAGCAATTTCCACACGTCTTCGTTCCCCTCCTGAAAGTGCATAACCTAAACTTTTTGCAACATGTGAAAGTTTAAATTCTTCAATCAAACTTTGCATTGTAGCAATACGTTCTTTTTTAGGAACTCCACGCATTTCCAAAACTGAAACTATATTTTCTTCTACAGTTAAATTTCTAAAAACGGATGCCTCTTGTGGCAAATATCCAAGCCCTAGCCTAGCTCTTTTGTACATTGGCAAGTTTGTAATTTCCTGCCCATTATACATAACTCTTCCGTGATTTGGCCTTACAATTCCTGTGATCATATAAAACGTAGTTGTCTTTCCTGCCCCATTAGGTCCAAGAAGTCCCACAACCTCGCCCTTTTCCATCGCAAGGCTTACGCTTTTTACAACTTCCCTGTTTTTATATATCTTTTTCAAGCTGTCGGCTTCTATACTAATTTTTCTAGCCATATTCTCTCCTACTTATTCTCTTTTTTCTATTCATTTACAAAAATTCTAATTTTTATTTTTCTTCCTTTTTTTACAAGATTCAAAAATTTCACTCCACTATAAACATTACTATTATTCAATTTTACAGCCTTCATTTTTACATTTTCTAATCTTTTCAATGCCGTTTATTTATTTTAACTTCAATAGATCTGTTCGGCAACTTATCTTTTTATTTTACAAGAAATCAAAATTCCTCGCTTCAGAACATTTGTTTTATTAAATTCTAAATACATATAGTTTCGAGTCAAAGCCTAATAATTTTAAATTCTTAAAATTATTATTACTCGATATATTATAAATCATTTTTGCTTTTTTTCTACTTTTAAAATTGACCACGTAAAAATTTAACAAATGATTTAATTTAGTAAAAATTTGTTTTTAAAATATTTTTATTATATAATTGAAAAAGAAATATAATTGTAAGAAGAAAGGAAATAAAAATGATTTTTAGATAAAAGCTTATTTTGTACTTAACACAAAAATATCGAAAAAGCCACGTGAAGTAATCGAAGAGGAACTAGAGTTTGTAATAAAGCAATGCATTTTAAACTATTTTGTAAATGATTGACATTAATGAACTCTCGGATTTAAATCGTAACACTTGTCATAGATTTTGAAGATGATGATAAAAATAATAAGACAAAAATGATTGTAGAAGAATACTTATTTGAAATAAATCACAAAAAAATATCCCATTAGTGAGAACTTTTAGACTTGGAACCGATAACGACCATTATGTCCGAAGTGATTTAAAGAGTTAGAAAATGAAATTGATATGTTTGAAAATGGTATTGGCATTTCCAAAAATAGTTAAAAACTCATACTATTTCACATTTTCACGTAATAAATTCATTATAAATTTTTAATCTTAGCAAGGGGCTAAAACCCCTTGTCATAAAATAAATAAAACATATTCTTTTTATTAAAATTCAATGTTAAAAATTCGAGTAATTTTATTGAACATACACTCCAAAATCTTTATTGTCAACTAAAAATCTCAATATTTGGAACATCTTTATATTTCGGATAAATTTCCAGTCAAAAACCAAAGTTTACAAAGTTCTCTTCATCTCTTCTCAATTTCCGTACCATTATTTACAAAATACACTTACAACTAGGCTCCTTAAAATTTTTCATTCCTTGCTCAATATCGCTTAAAAATCTGTTCTTTTCGCCTGTCCTTTTGTACAAATCATTAAAAGGCACATTTGATACTCACTTTTTAATTTTTCCAAAACTCTTTCATTTAAAATAAAATTTTTCTTCAAAACCTTAGTCCTATAATCATTGTCAAAGTTTCCAATCCAAATGCAAATCTTACTTCTTGTCCTGAAAAAAATATTCTCTAATTTCATTCAATCTATTTAAGTACCCAAAAATACGCTTCAAAAATAAAAGTATTTTTTTATATTTTTCTCTTTACAAACTTCTCTTATTCTCTCAATGTCGCACCATTTAGAACAAACACTGACCCAGAGTTTATAACTTCAAGAACTCCATATTCTCAGTAACTCTGCTCAAAGCCTCAAAATTTACTTTTTCATTTTCTTCTTCAGTCATTCGTATTATCTAAAAATGTAATTACAAAAAGCACACTTTCCATAAGCACAAATTAAACCCTTTTTAATAATACGATTTCACGAGATTTTTCTCTTTAATTACACTATATCTTTCCATGTTATATATTTATACCTTTTTCATTTTATTTATTTAATATTAATCACTTATTTTACCTTGTTTTTCCATAAAGTCGCAATATACACGAACGGTGTATCCAACAGTGAAATTACGATTTTTAATAAATATGTTGAAAATATGATTCCAATTACTGTTTTAAATGGATAAACTCCTGTAAATGCCAAAAATGAAAATACAATATTATCTAAAATTTGGCTTATCATTGTACTTGCGTTGTTTCTAATCCAAATATCTCTATAAGATGGTCTAAATTTTCTAATAAATTGATAAGACCAAATATCAAATGACTGAGAAACCGCAAATCCACACACACTTGAAATTGCAAGTCTTGGCATGAATCCAAATACTGCTGATAAAGCACCTTGCATTGTATCATCAGGCGAAACTTTTACTTTTAGCACAATTTGCATTATAAATGTCGTAAATAACATCGCAGCAAAACCTAGCGAAACTACTTTTCTTGAATAATGCTTCCCTTCATTTTCTGTCAAAATATCAGATGCCAAATAAATTCCTCCGTATGCAATATTTCCCATTGTAATTCCATCAAAACCGAATAAAGTCATCATTTTTCCAACTTGAATGTTAGCTAGAACGATTGACAATGGCACAACTGATAGTAGTCCTCCTTTTCCCCAAAATCTGTAAGCCAGAGCAACTGCTGAAAAATTCAATATTAGATATCCTAGCCATAATAATTCATTTACTCCAAATTGCAGGTGATTTAAAAATTAAGCATTCATTTCCTCCTTAAAAATTTTTTATTTTTATTTTTCTATAATTTAAGCAATAAAAACATACTATCCTTTTTGAATAATATGTGTTTCCAAAAGGTTTTTATAGATGGAATATCCCAAACATCATTATATTTTTATTACAATCATTTATAGTTATTTTTTTACAGACTTTTATTATACAAGCATTTGGCAAAAAATGCAAGGAAATAATAATTTTTATTCTTTTTAATTTTTAAGTCCTAACTTTTATACAAATTTTTCAATATATTCATTCTTTTGTCCATTTTCATCATAAACAAAAATAGGCATTTCAATGGAAAAATCCCTTCTTAGCATCTTTTATTGCTTCCAATAAACAAATTTTTTGAGTTTTCACCCCATTTAGTATAGCAATTTTTTTCATTCTTTTTCGGCTCTAAATTATATTTTTGTAAAAGCGCTAGAACTTCCACCAGCCGTTCGCTTCGGAACACAATTGAAAAAAACTGCCCATATTTTTTTAATAAATAGGAAGAAATCTTTATAATTTCCTCAAGTGATAAATTTATATTATGTCTTGCATTTGCCAAACTGTTCCAAGTCATTGGTTTGTGAAATATCGCCAGTAAATTCAAAAATATGGCGGATTTGTAACTATTGTGTCAAATTCATCACGGCTAAAAATATTTTTATAATTTTTTTATATCCTCATTTATTATTTTTGACTTGATTCTCAAATTTATTATTTTCAACATTTCTTTCAGCAATTTCCGCCATTGTTTTTGTAATTCAATACCTTTAATTTGTGCCTTTGAGCGTTGTGCTAGAAGTAAAGCGATAATTCCGCAGCCAGTTCCAATATCAAGAATATTTTTGTCTTCCTATTAATTTTTACAAAATCAGAAAGTAAAACTGAATCAAGCGTGAAGTTTTGGAAATCATTTCGCTGAATTATTTTCATATTTTTTTATTGGAGTAATTGTTTTCTTCTCCAGTCATAAAATATGGCTCCTTTTTAAAATAAAAATAAATGCGGAAATTAATTCCGCAATATCTGTATTTTTTATAATTCTCCAGCATAATTGTGGTGAACTTTTTGAACATCGTCATCATTTTCCAAAACATCAATTAATTTTCTTAATTTTTGTAAATCATTTTCTTCAAGAGTTTCAACTTCAATTGATGGCAAATATTGAATGTCTGCTTCTAATAATTTGTATCCTGCATTTCTTAAGGCATCTGCCACAGCATCAAAGTTTGCTGTTTCAGTTGTAATATAAAAACTGTCTTCCAAAGTTTCCATATCTTCCATTCCAGCCTCAAGTGCCACTTCCATCAATGCTTCTTCATCAATGTCATCTGTTTTTTCAATAATAATTTCACCTTTTCTTCCAAACATATATGAAACTGACCCAGAAACACCAAGATTTCCGCCATTTCTATCAAAAGCCATTTTTACAGATGAAGCAGTTCTATTTTTGTTATCAGTAAGAGCTTCTACAATAATAGCAACTCCCGCAGGTCCATAACCTTCATAATTCAATGTTTCAAAAAGCTGTTGAACCATCAGTTCCTGCTCCCTTCTTAATTGCTCTGTTGATGTTATCATTAGGCATATTAATCGCCTTTGCTTTTTCAATTGCGTGTTTTAGTGCAACGTTAAATTCAGGATTTTCTCCTCCTCTTGCTGCCACTGTTATAAGTCTAACAAGTTTTGTAAATGATGCGGCTCTTTTTATCCTGTGCTTCCTTACACTGGCTATTGTACCATGTCTTCCCATTTTTCCTCCTAAATTGATTATATAAAAATTATATCATAAAAAGTCTAATCAATGGGAAAATTAAAGGATTTTTGATTTTAAAAATTTTATATTTATCCTTGACATTTTTCAAAAAGTGATATTATAAATATAGAAGCGAAAAACTTTGAAAACCAAATTGTTTTGTTTTAAAATTAGGAGGAAGATTATAATGAAAGAAAGATTAGAAAAGAATGAGAAACGGAAAAAGGATTTATTGCAGCATTGGATCAAAGTGGTGGAAGTACTCGAAAGCCTTGAAATTGTATGGAATTGATGAAAGTGAATATTCTAATGATACAGAAATGTTTGATTTAATTCATAAAATGAGAACTAGAATTATAAAAAAAGTCCTGCTTTTAGTGATAAGGAAATTGTAGGAGCCATTTTATTTGAACAAACTATGGATAGAAAAATTGATGATAAATATACAGGCTGATTTTTTTGTGGGAAGAAAAAGGAGTTTTACCTTTCTTAAAAGTTGATAAAGGACTAGAAGAATTGGAAGATGGAGTTCAAGTTATGAAACCTATTCCTGGATTGGATGACCTTTTGAAAAGAGCAAATGAAAGACATATTTTTGGAACAAAAATGCGTTCTGTTATTAAAAAAGCATCTCAAACAGGAATTGCAAAAGTTGTAGATCAACAATTTGAAGTTGCAGATAAAATTATTGCAGCTGGACTTGTTCCAATTATTGAACCAAGTAGATATTCACAATGTTGATAAAAGCAGAATGCGAAACTATCTTGAAAAATGAAATTAAAAAAACATCTTGATAAATTGCCTGAAACTTCAAATGTTATGTTAAAAGTTACACTTCCAACAGTTGAAAACTTTTATGAAGATTTGACAAAACATCCAAGAGTTGTAAGAGTTGTTGCATTATCAGGAGGTTACCCAAGAAAAGAAGCAAACGAAATCCTTGCTAAAAATAAAGGAATTATCGCAAGTTTCTCAAGAGCATTAACTGAAGGATTGTCAGCACAACAAAGTGATGATGAATTTAACAAAAGATTTGGCTGAAGTTTATTAAAAGAAATTTATGAAAGCTTTCTGTAAAAATAATTCTATATAGAATCAAATGCTGGAAATGTGATAAATAACTGTTATTTTGTAAAGAATTAAAGTTTTTTTATTAAAAATTATCAAATAAAAACTACTCGTTTTTAAAAATAATGAGCCAGTTTTTAATTGAAAGATAAAAATTGATACACAAGAATAATTCTATGTTTCATTTAATACTAAACCCCATTTGAATAACGAATATGTTGTAAAATCTTTTTAGCAGATTAAACCTGATATTTATTTTCAAATAATTAAAATAAATATTCGCTTTTTAAACAGGGGAATAGTATAACATTATTTAGCAAGGAAAAAAATTTTTTGTTAATTTTTTTCATATTTTAATCAAAAATTTCTCTCATTTTTCCAAATTCACCCCTAATTTTTTCATTCACAAATTTCTTCCAACTCTCAAAAATCATTTTTCTCATATATTCTCTCAAAGTGGAAGCATTTATTTTTATGTCATCTCTAGAAATTACAATAAAATTTACAGATTTTTTTATTTTCTCACTAAACCAGCTCTTGCATTTTAGATTCTTCTCCATAAACAATACAATCGACTTTTTCTCAAAAATTTTTTTCCGCTTCACAAAATAAATAATCCCCATTTTGTAACATTTCCAGCACCCAAGTCAGCGAGTGGAGAAATTATCAATTTATTTTCCACGATTTCATTTCCATAAATTTTTATCAATTTTTCCCTTAGTTCATAGGAAAAAAAGGATTTTCTATTGTTCCAGATTTATCACTAGAACCGATAAATACCAAAACTTTGTCACATATCTCAAGAACTTTTATTTATAATGTATTCATGTCCTTTGTGAAATGTCTGAAATCTTCCCAGAACCAAGCCTGTCTTATATTTTTTTCATTAAAGTTTCTCCGTATAAATTAAATATAAAAATTTCAAAAATTTTTTTATATTTTTACGAGGAGTCAAGATTTCTTGTTGCTATAACTGCTTATTTAAAGATTTAAACTTTTTAATATTCTTTTTCCCGCTCTAGCCTAAATTTTACTGATGCCTTCAAATATTTTAAATATTTTTCATCATCACACATAACTTTTCCTTCCACATCACTTAATTTGGCAACTGGTCTACCATTTACATACTGAAGTTTGATTACAATATTTAATGGTTTTTCTTTTGTGTCATTAGTTACAAATGTCCCAATTCCAAAAGAAAGTTTAACTTTGTCTTTAAATGTATTGTAAATTTTTTCTGCTTCGTCAAAATTTAGCGAATCGCTGAATAAAAGCATCTTTGTTTTTGAATCTATTCCATATTTTTCGTAGTGATTCAATATTTTTTCAGCCCAAATATATGGATCACCTGAATCATGCCGCACTCCTGTGTAGTTATTTACCATACTTCTGTCAAAATCTCTTAAAAATAAGTCTGTCGTTATTGTGTCGGTAAGTGCTGTCCCGTTATCTCCCTTGTATTCGTCATACCAGTCTTTTAATGCGTAATGATTTGTGTAAGATAGCGGTATTGAGTCGATTCCTTGGTACATTTGGACATACTCGTGTGCATAAGTTCCGATTGGCACTAAATTGTATTTCATTGCCAAAAATACATTGGAAGTTCCTACCATATTTTGAGTTTCGCTGGATAATTTTTTCACTACTTCTTCCTGCCATTCTCTTGAAAGCCGTCTTCTGCAGCCGAATTCAGCAAATTTAAAAATTATATTTTTTTTATTTTTAAAATCCAAAATCTTTTTCTAATTTTTCTTTTGCAGAAACAAGCAATCAGTCATAATTAAACTTCATTCTAAAATACACTTCGTTAATAATTTCAAGCAAGTAAATTTCAAACTGCATTGCACTGAAAAGCGGTCCAGAGACAATAACTCTAAGTTCTCCATTTTCAAGCACCGTAGTCACATAATCCTTAATCGGATGCCAAAGTCTCAAAAACTTCAACATAGTCTGGCTTTATGAATCTTATTGAACGTAAGTAATTTAATTCTTCATTTTTAAACCATAAACTGCACAAATGGTCAATTTGCTCGTTTATTTCCGTAACCATTTCTTTTGTAAAAAAAATATTTGGAGTACGGCATTTAAAGTGATATTCTCCGACTAAATCAGTATGTTTGTGAAAAATTACTTGATTCATATTAAATTTATAAAGATCTGTATCAAGCAGTGATGTTATAATTGGTTTTTAGTTTCATTTTATTTTTCTCCTTTTTTTATACGATGGCATAGGTAAAATTTTTGTGTAAATTTATTTTTGTGTAAATAGTCTATTTTTTTCTTTTATTCTCAAATCTGAAATGTTTCCCGTTCTAATATATTCATCCAAAACTTCGTAGCTAAATCCCAATTTTTCTTCATCGGATTTCCCACTCATCCCATCTTCAGGCACTTTTTTCAAAAACATTTCAGGAAGTCCAAGTTCAGCTCCAAGTCTGCGCACTTCGGTTTTTGTAAAATCAGAAATTGGAGAAAAATCCCCCGCAGCATCTCCAAATTTTGTTGAATAACCCACAAAATCTTCCGACAAATTACAAGTATTAGCCACTCTTCCCCCAACAATGGCAGAAATTCCATAAAGCACAGCCATTCGTATTCTGGCAGGCTGATTAGTCTTGTAGGCATCAAATTCATCAGGATTTACTCCCGTTTGCTGCGAAATTAATTCTTTTAAGTCATTTACAGGTTTTTCCACATTTATTTCATAATGTTTTATTTTCAAAAACTCAACTAATTTTTTGGAATAATCAATATCATGCTGCATACCTTTTGGCATAAGAACTCCTATTACATTTTCCCGTCCCAGAGCTGCCACACAAAGTGCCGTCACAACCGAAGAATCCGTTCCACCAGAAATTCCTACAACTGCTTTTACAGTTTTTCCATTTTCTTCAAAAATATTTTTTTATCCATTCGATAACTTTTTCTTTTCATTTTTCATAAAAATCACCTCTTTATCTTATTATACCTGGAAGTTTTTGTGAATAGCAAGGTTTTCAAGAAAAATTGTATTGCTAAAACTTTTGTAAAAATTATATAATAAATTATGATTATTTGATATAAAAAAATAAAAAAATCAAGGGGGATAAATAAGAAATGAGCGCTAAATATTTGAAGATTAAGCCATCAGATGATTTTTTCAGGAAATACGGGATTAAAAATTTTGAGATTGAGTATGTTAATTTGTTTTCTAAAAAGAGAGAGATGGAGATATTTGTAAAGGTTCATGATTTTGCTGCACATAGGGAAATACAGGATTTAAGACAGATGCTTTATAGAAATTTTGAAGATAGGGGTAAAGCTGAAAATTAAGCTGGATGTTAATCCTGAACTGATTCGGAAGAATGTTGCTGGATTTGTAAAATTCATGATTGAGAATTATAGGGATGAAAGTAAGAGATACCAGTATATTTTTGCAACTTATGAAGTGGAAAATATAGAAAATAATGTATTTGTGAAATTGCCATCTCGTCATTTGATAGAAGAGGCTCAAAAAACCAATGTAAAGGAAGAATTGAAAAATAAGATTTGTGAATGTACTGATGATTTGATAAAAGTTGAATTTTCAGATGGCGAGTTCAAGGAAATCAAGGAAAAATTGAAGGCTCAAAGTGAATTAAATTCGGTAAAGGCTAGCGAACTTCCTAAATATGAAAATACTGGGGCAAAGAATGGAAACGGGTATTCAAATGGCGGGAATTTTAATGGAAATAATAATGGGTATAGACGGAAAAAAATTCCTGATATGGATGCTGTGCCTTTTTCTACGCTTGATATCTTGAACATTGGAGATAATGTTGCTTTGGAAGGGAAAGTATTTAATCTGGATATGAGAGAAACTAAAAACGGGAAACTTATGTGCGACTTTATGATTACAGATTATACAAATTCAGTCAGCTGCAGAATTTTCTTTAATACAAGTGAAGATATTCAAGTAAAGCTTGGAGAATGGGTAAAAGTTACTGGAAGTTTTGAATCAGACATGTATACTGGAGAAATGTATGTCAGAACACAAAAAAGCTGAAGTTTATTGACTCTAAAAGATGTGAAAAGAGAAGATAATGCTCTAAAAAGAATAGAACTTCATGCACATACAAACATGAGTGAAATGAGCGGAGTTATGTCAATTAAGGATTATGCGAAAAAGAGCAAAAAGAATTTGGACATAGCGGGATTGCTGTGACAGATTACGGGTAGTTCATTCTTTTCCCTTTGCATTTAAGGAGGCAAATGAGGATTTTAAGGTTATTTTTGGGGATAGAGGCTTATATGGTTGATGATGAGGCAGGACTTGATTACGAATCCTAAGGATAAAATGATTGAAGATGAAAATTTATGTTGTATTCGATATTGAAACAACTGGATTTGATCCATTTAATGATAAGATAATTGAGATTGGGGCTGTAAAAATGCGTGGAAAGGAAATTATCGGGGAATTTTCTGAATTTGTAAATCCTGAAATTCCAATTCCGCCAAAAATAACAAAACTTACAACAATTACTGATGAAATGGTCGCAAATGCTGAAAAAATAGAAACTGTACTGCTAAAATTTCTAGAATTTTGTGCTAATACAACGGTAGTTGCCCACAATGCAAAATTTGACGTGGGATTTATAAAGCAAAAAACTATTGATCAAGGGCTTAAATATTCTCCAAGTGTAATTGATACGTTGCCTTTGGCTAGAACGCTGCTTCCAGAATTGAATAAATATGGACTTGCCAGTCTGGTAGACTATTTTGAGATTACGCTTGAGACACACCATAGGGGCTGTTGATGATGCGAAGGCGACTGCAGAAGTTTTTTTCAGAAATTTTTATATATGATTTTAAGTAAAGGGCTTATGAAACTAACTGAAATTAATACAGAACTGCAGCCAAATATTCAAAATTCTGAAACATTGAATACAATGATTTTAGTAAAAAATCAGGCTGGGCTTCGTGACCTGTACGAACTCGTATCACGTTCAAATATAGAATTTTTTGGAATGCGTAGACCTAGAATTCCCAAGACTCTGTTAAACAGCATGAGAGAAAATCTGTTAATAGCAAGTTCTGCTTCGGCTTCTGAAAGAAATAGAGGTGAACTTGTAAATCTTTATCTACGTGGAGCAGAAAAAACTGACATTGAAGAAAAAGCAAGATTTTATGACTATATCGAGATTCAGCCACATACAAATTATGCCGACATGGTGGAAAGAACAAATAAAGAAATTGAAAACTACGATATAGTCAAGGAAATGAACAAATATTTTTACGAACTTGGAAAAATCCAGAATAAAATTGTTGTTGCAACAGGGGATGCACAATATCTTGAAGAACGGGAAGCAATTAACAGGAATGTCCTGCTTTTGGGAAGCGGGACAATGTGGAAAACTAAAATTTCAGAAGGAGTCAGGGAATATGAATTTTTTGACAGAAAACTGCATTTTAAAACTACTGAAGAAATGCTAAAAGCCTTTGACTATCTGGGTGAAGATGCAGCTATGGAAGTTGTTGTGGAAAATACTCATAAAATCAGCGATATGATTGAGCAGGTAAGACCAGTTCCAACTGGATTCTATCCGCCAAAAATTGACGGAGCTGAAGAAGAAGTAAGGGAAATGACTTATAAAAGACTTAAAGATCTTTACGGAGAAAATATTGATGAAAGCCTGAAGGAAAGAGTGAAAAAGGAGCTTAATTCAATTATTCAGAACGGATTTGCCGTACTTTATCTAATTGCACAAAAACTTGTGCATAAATCGGTAGATGCAGGTTATCTTGTAGGTTCACGTGGTTCAGTCGGTTCTTCAATTGTCGCCTATCTTATGGGAATTACCGAAGTAAACGGACTTTATCCACATTATAGATGCCCAAACTGTAAGCATACTGAGTTTATGAATGAAGAAGGAAGCGGAGTTGACTATCCTGATAAAAATTGTCCAAAATGTGGTACAAAATACATAAAAGATGGGCATGCCATTCCATTTGAAGTATTCATGGGATTTAATGGAGATAAAGTGCCAGATATTGACTTGAACTTTTCTGGAGAATATCAAGGGGAAATTCATAAATATACGGAAGAGCTGTTTGGAAGCGACAATGTCTTTCGTGCGGGAACGATTTCTACGCTTGCTGAAAAGAATGCTTTCGGATATGTGAAGAAATATCTTGAAGAAGTGGAAGGAACACCTGAAATAAAGGAAAGAAGAGCAGAAGTTATGAGAATTGCGAAAGGCTGTGAAGGTGCGAGAAAAACAACTGGACAGCATCCTGGCGGAATGATAGTCGTTCCAAAAGATAAGTCAATTTACGACTTTTGCCCAATCCAGCGGCCTGCCAACGATATGAAGTCAACTTCCAAGACAACTCACTTTGATTACCACGTAATGGATGAACAAACTTTGTAAAACTGGATATACTGGGACACGACGATCCGACAACGCTTAGAATTTTACAGGATTTGACAGGGTGTTGATATTTACACGATTCCGCTTGATGATAAGGAAGTAATGAGCTTATTCAGCGGTACAGAGGCACTTGGCGTAACTCCAGAAGAAATAGGATCTCCAACAGGTACATCGGGAATACCTGAATTTGGTACATCTTTCGTAAAACAAATGCTCGTTGACACAAAGCCAAAAACTTTTGCAGAATTAGTTAGAATTTCTGGGCTTTCACATGGAACAGATGTTTGGCTGAACAATGCACAAGACTATGTAAAAAGCGGGATTGCAACCTTGAGCCAGATTATCACGGTGCGGGATGACATTATGAATAAATTGATTGATGATGGCTTGGATAAATCATTGGCATTTTCTATAATGGAATTTGTCAGAAAAGGGCAGCCTACTAAAAATCCTGAAAAATGGAAGGAATTTTCTAAAAAAATGAAGGAGCATGGTGTAGAGCAATGGTACATTGATTCATGTGAAAAAATAAAATACATGTTCCCAAAAGGGCATGCTGTGGCTTATGTAATGATGGCAGTCAGAATCGCCTATTTTAAAGTCCACTATCCAATTGAATTTTATACGGCTTTCCTGAACAGAAAAGTTGGAGACTTTAAAATGACAGCAATGTTCAGGTCAATAGATGACTTAAAAAAAGCAAAAATGGAAATGGACAAAAAAGGGAATTTAAATGCAAAAGAAAAGCAGGAATTATTTTTATATGAAATATTAATTGAAATGCACTATCGTAAAATTGAGCTGGAACAAATTGATATTTATAAATCAGAGGCAAAACTTTTCACAATACAGGATGGAAAAATAAGAATGCCGTTAATCGCAATGGACGGACTTGGAGATGCTGTTGCTGAAAAATATCGTTTCTGAACGAAAAAGACAGTTTTTATCAATTGAAGATTTGGTAAAACGTACAAAAACTGAATAAGACAATTGTGGAACTAATGAAGGAATATGGATGTTTTCAAGGATTGTCAAATACGAATCAGCAAACATTATTTTAGGGTTTTATTCAAAATGAAAATATTTAATAAATATTAATTGACAATTACAAAAAGATATAATATCATATAACAAAAAAAGGCATGATTAGTCTTTTAATAAAATTTTTTTGAAAGAAAGTTGAAAAAGAACAAATTATAAATGAATATCGGAAAAGTTTTCTAATTAGCAGTTTGCGGCTTTTTCGATTTTTATTAAATAATAGAGAATATAGGAGGTTTTAAAGATGACAGATATTGAAATCGCTCAAAATGCGAAATTGAAAAAGATTGGTGAAATTGCACAAAGTATTGGACTTACAGAGGATGATTATGAACCTTATGGAAAAATACAAGGCTAAAGGTTAGTTTGGACGTGCTGAAAAGAAATGCAGAGAAAAAAGATGGAAAGCTGATTTTGATGACTGCTGTTACTCCGACACCTCCAGGGGAAGGAAAATCAACTGTTACTGTTGGATTGACTCAAGCATTAAATAAACTTGGGTATAAATCAATTGCAGCGCTTAGAGAGCCGTCTTTAGGGCCTGTATTTGGAATGAAAGGTGGGGCTGCTGGTGGAGGAATGTCACAAGTTGTGCCAATGGAAGAAATAAACTTGCATTTTACAGGGGATATTCATGCAATTTCGGCTGCGCATAACTTAATTTCTGCTTGTATTGACAATCATATACATTTTGGAAATGAACTTGATATTGATGTGAATAACATTACTTTTAAACGTGTTATTGATATGAACGACAGAAATTTAAGAAGTATCGTTGTCGGACTTGGACCAAAAGTAAATGGCGTGCCTCGTGAAAACTCTTTTCAAATAACAGTTGCATCAGAAATTATGGCCATCTTCTGTCTTGCTAACTCAATTACTGACTTAAAGGAAAGAATCGGAGAAATAGTTTTTGCATATAACAGAAAAGGGGAAATGCTTAAAGTTAAACAGCTTAATATTCAAGGGGCAGTTGCAGCATTGCTAAAAGATGCTATAAAGCCTAACCTAGTACAAACTTTGGAAAATACACCTGTATTTATTCACGGTGGGCCTTTTGCAAATATTGCACATGGATGTAATTCGCTATTAGCTACAAAAATGGCATTGAAATTGTCAGATTATGTTGTTACAGAAGCTGGATTTGCTGCCGATCTAGGAGCTGAAAAATTTTTGGATATAAAGGCCAGACTTGGAAATCTAGAGCCAAATGTTATTGTAATTGTTGCAACAGTTCGTGCATTAAAGCATCACGGCGGAGACAAAGACTTGAAATCGGAAAATATTGAAACATTGACAAAAGGGCTTGTAAACCTTGAAAAACATATTGAAAGCATGCAAAAGTACAATTTGCCAGTTGTTGTGGCGATTAATAAGTTTATAACTGATACTGACGCTGAAATTCAAGTAATAAAAGATTTTTGTGCAAAAATGGATGTAGAAGTTGCTAACTGTGAAATTTGGGAAAAAGGTGGAGAAGGGGAAAAGAGCCTTTGAGAAAAAGTTCTAAATGCTATTGAAAAATGAAAAAAATCTGAGAAAAAAATATACTCCACTTTACGACTTGGACTTATCAATTCAAGAAAAAATCGAAAAAATTGCAAAAGAAATTTACGGAGCAGATGGAGTGGATTTTGCACCAAAAGCACTTAACAATATTAAAAAATACGTAGAAAACGGCTACGACAAATTGCCAGTATGTGTATCAAAAACACAGAAATCATTGTCAGATAATCCAAATCTATTGGGGACGTCCTACAGGATTTAAAATAACAATTAATGAAGTTAGATTATCAGCAGGAGCAGGTTTCCTAGTAGCAATGGCAGGAACAATCATAGATATGCCAGGATTACCTAAAAAACCATCAGCTGAATTAATAGATGTTGATGAACACGGAGTAATTTCTGGGTTATTCTAAAAAATTAAAAATTTGAAATATTAAGGCGGGACAGGATGACTGAAAAAAGTTAGTGCTGTTTCCGTCTTTGTTTTAAGGATGGTGAATTGATTGGGTGTATTTGGAAAAATTAGTTGACAAATTTCGAAATAAAAAAATAATGAAGAGAAAAATATTTGAAGATTGCTAAGGAGCATATTGATAAAGCAGGAGAAAAATTTAACAAAAAGAGCAAATTAATGAAATGATGAAGTTGGGAATGGATACAAGGGAACTTTATCCAGAAGTTTCAAAAATTGTATTTTGAACGAATAGAAGATTATTTTCCTACTGCTTCAACAATGTTGGCTACTTTTTATATGGATAAAGATGATGAAATGTATGAAAAAAATATTGTTTAAAAGGCTGCAAATCAAGGAGAAAAACATAGCAAAGAAAAAGTCTTGCTATATTTTTATGCAAAAAAATAATAATGAAGAGAAAAATGCTGGAATGGTACAATAAACTTGATGATAAGGAAGATTATGATGTATTAGCCTACATGTCAAATTATTATATGTTTCAAGATAATTATGATAAAGTGAAAGAAATAAATTTTTACAATATTAAAAAAATAAGAAAGATGATAAGTATGCTCCTAATTGTTTAGGTGATGCATATTTTGTTGAAGGTGATTTTGAAAATTCTGAAAAATATTATAAAATGGCTTTGGAAAATGGAAGTCCTGATTCAAAGGATAAATTATTCAATCTTTATCAAACAACTGGAAATATAGAAAAGTTTAGAGAATTAATTGAAAAAGATGAAACTAAAAGAGAGAAGACTTTTTAAGTTTAGGGAAATCTTTATTTTAATAAAAAAAGATTATAAAATGGCTGAAAAATGGTACTTAGAGTCTGAAAAAAATTAGGTTTTTGGAGGCAAAAATATAATTTAGGATATGTTTATTATGAAATTGGAAATTTTGAAAAAGTGAGAAGTATTTTTCAGGAAGTGATAGAAAAAGTCCCACATCTTAAAAGAAAGTGCTATTGAAAAAAATTAACAAATGTTTATAACAGTCAAGCAAATGTCTATCTAACCAGTGGAGATTTTGAAAAAGTCTGAAAAAAATATTTAAAAAATATTGGTTGAAAAAAATATGGGATAAAGGAATGTTATTATAATTTAGCAGTAATAAATAGACAAAAAGGAAATATAGAAAAAAATACAAAGAATATATTTTGAAAGGAATTGAATTTGGAGATAACGAATGTATGTTTAGTTACGCATTATTTGTTTATTCTGAAACTGGGAAATATACGAATGAAGTAGATAGATATTTAAAAAAATTCTGCTGAAGCAGGAAATGTTGAAGCAATGTATGAATTAGGACTTTTTGCTGACGAACAAAATAAAAATAGATGATTCTAAAAAAATGGTATAAAAAAAGCAATTAGAAAAAGGACATACAACAGCTATGAATAATCTTGCGAATATTTACAATGAAGAAGGAAATAGAGAGAAGCGTTAAAACTCTACTTCAAATCAGCTGAAAAAGGCAATCCTTTAGCTTTTTTCAACCTTGGAAATTATTATGAAGAAAATAACAATATAGAACTTGCGAAAGAATATTATGGTAAAGTATTAGATTCGTTGAAAGGTTACCCAACGTGTAAAATAGAACAAGAAGCATTGGCAAAATTAAAAAAATTACAGAATAATTCAGAATTGAAAAATAATTAACGATAGAAGGTGAAAAAATGTCAGAAAATTACGATTTTGAAACACTTTTAAGCAGAAAAGGACAAGGTTCATTTAAATGGGAAGCAATGTACAGAGAAGTGCCTAATTTATCAGATGATATTGTTCCGTTTTCTGTGGCGGATATGGAGTTAAAGATTGCTCCTGAAATAAGAGAAGGATTGAAAAAATATATTGATGAGGCGATTTTAGGTTATACTGGAGCGACTGACAAATATTATGAAGCGGTTATTTCGTGGATGAAGAGAAGACATAATTTTGAAGTGGAAAAAGATTGGATTGTTTGCACGAGTGGTGTAGTTGCGGCACTTTATACAAGTGTGAAGGCTTATTTACAAGAAGGTGAGGGTGTAATTATTTTTACGCCAGTATATTATCCTTTTTATAATGCGATTAAATCTTCTAATAGAAAAATTGTCGATTGCGGATTGATTGAAACTGACGGATATTATGAAATTGATTTTGAGAAGTTTGAAGAGTTTGCAAAAGATGAGAATAATAAAATGTTGATTTTGTGTAGTCCGCATAATCCAGTTGGAAGAGTTTGGAAAAAGGAAGAAACTTTGAAAAAGATAGGGAAAAATTGCATTGGAGAATGATTTGATAATTATTTCTGATGAGATTCATTGTGATATTTTGATGCCTGGATTTAAGCATACTGTTTTGCAGACTTTATCGGATGAATTGGCAGAGATAACAGTTACTTGTACTGCACCTACTAAAAGTTTTAATTTGGCTGGAATTGGAGTGTCGAATATTATTATTAAAAATAAGAAATTGAGAAAACAGTTTGAGGCTCAAATGACGAAAGATGGTTCACATGTGTTTGCAGCACTTGGATTTAAGGCTTGTGAGTTAGCGTATAATGAAGCAGAAGAATGGTTTGATCAGTTTTTGAAATTAGTGGATAAAAATCAAAAGTTGGTAAAACAATTTTTTGAAGAAAAGTTTATTGGATTTAAAGCTCCGTTAATTGAAGGAACTTATTTACAATGGCTTGATTTTAGGGATTTAGGATTGCAAGATGAAGAATTGAAAGCATTTATGACGAAAAAGGCGAATGCATTTTTTAATGAAGGGTATATTTTTGGAAAAGCCGGTTCTGGATTTGAGAGAATTAATTTGGCAGTGCCTACGAGATATATTGAGGCGGTTTTTGAGAGAATTTATAATGCTGTTAAGGAAAAATATCCTAGATTTTGCAAGTAAATTTTACCAAACTTTATTTTGAACAAAATTTGAAGAAAGTATTAAATAATACTGGGAATATTAAATCCTATTATATATAAAGCGTATTTTATTTATTTTCTGGCAAGGGATCAAACTGCCTTGTTAAAGTAAAACTCATAATAATCCATTATTATAATAGAAAATGATACAGGATATTTATAATTTTTGTATTTATTTTAAAAATGGTTTTATTATGAAGTTAAATTAATTTTATATATTACTTTTTTTATGAGAATTATGGTATAATATACGGGAAAAAGTGAATTGCTCATAACAAAAATTTTAGGACTTTAAAAGTGCGAGTTTTTTTTACACTTTATCTAATAAAAAAATTTTTGGAAAGGGATGGAAATATAAAAAAATGAAAAAAAGTGAGTAGACTTTTTGATAATAAATTTAAATTTTTGAAGAAAAAATAAGTATTGGAGGGAAATTGTGAGAAAAAAATAAATAAAATTATTAATTCTGGAAAAGAAAAAGATAAAAAGAAAAATAGAAATTGGAATGTTAGACTTTTAATTAATACAGTCGTAGGATTTAATGTAAATGCAGAGCCATTAAACTTGCCTAAGGAATATTCTGAAAAATATTGCAGTAAAAGGGTATGAAAAAGATGTATTTGATTATGATTTTTAACAATGATGGAACTGATGAAAAAGTTGTTGTGACTTATAATATGGTTGACAATTTAATTGGAGCCGTTGTTTCAATTTATACAAATCAAGGTGGAAAGGATATTTTGACATATCAGATAACTTTTGATAAAAAATTTGATATAATGGATCTTCAGGCTATGCAGAAAAATGCTTGATAAAGTGAAGGAATATTATCCTGAATATTCTAAAAAATATTCAGCCAAATGAAACTAGATATATTACAATTTATGGAGATAACAAAACAAATGACATTGTTTTTGATAAAAATAAAATTTAATAACCATTCTCCTGAAAACACAAATAACTTTTTATTTATAAAAAAATCATCGAGTATGCTAGATGCTCCAAACGGAAGTGCAATAGTAACTTGGGATTTGTGAAAAAAACCTGAAATACTGTTTGATATGGTGTCAGATGCTCCAAATGCACAGAAAAAAATGGTACTATACTGAATTTACAAAAAGACTTACTACTAATGTGAGCAAAAAAAGTTAAAAAGGATAAAAAAATGGTAAAGTTATTCCAGAAAATCCAACTACTGTTAAAGGATTTATTGCAGGCGGAGATGATAACGTTTCTAGAAGAGGATTTTATTGGGATAAAATGATTAGTAAAATAGAAATTGTAAATGATTTTTATCGTTAAGGCAATAAAAAGGTAACCAGCAATTATATATTGTTACAGAATATGCACCTTTATCACGTGACAAGCCAAGTAAAAAGGATAAATTTGGAAATAAAAATAATCAAAGCATTGTTGGATATACAAATTCTAAAAAGGAAGGGGAAATAATTAATATTCCTGATCAGACAATTTTTAGAATAATTGGTGAAGAAAACAATATGTTAAAAATTGAGACACCATTTTACGGAGGACCTTATTTTATTGAAAAAACAGGAGGAACTTATCAAAAGGTGGAAAATATAAAAGAAGAAGTTAATAAGTTTGTTGCAGTTGATCCAAGCAGCCAAACTGAAGTACTTTTCCAAAGAATTCCTGAAACACAAAAATATGAAGTTGTGACGTATTCTTATGTAACAACTGGAAGAGATGGAAGCGGTTCTTATGAAACGCCGCACGGAGCATTTTTAATAGCATTCACAAGACCATACATGACATTTACAAGACATGCAAGAGAAGGAGACAAAACTCTTCCTGGAAGATCTGATTTAACTATTGGAGGAAGTGCAAAATATGCTGTAAGATTCAGTGGTGGAGGTTATATGCACGGAATTCCTGTGGGACTTAATTTTAAAGGATCTACATTAAGCACGGGAACTGCTCAAAAAATTGGGACATACAAGGATTCTCATAAATGTGTAAGACACTTTGATGATCAGATTGAATTTATTGTCAAATGGATAAATGCAGACAGCAAAATTAAGGACAGAGATAATACAATACCTGAAGAACCTGTAATAGCAGTAGTTTTATAAAATAAGTTTTAAAATAAAAAGGAGGAACAGATTTATGACAAAAAAAATAAATTTAACAAAAATGAAATTTTTAATAGCGGCATTAGTAATACTTTCTGTAATGTCAATTAATGCTTTTTCAGCACCAAAGGCAAAAGAAATAAAGAAAGTTGAAACGAAAAAGATAGAACCAAAAAAAAGCAGAATGGAAGCAAATTTCTTTAGAACCTGATTTAGATGGAGACGGAATTAAAGATAAGATTGATGTAGATTATGCAGTAGAAGGAAACAATGTCCGTTTAAAGTTTACACCGTATATATTTGGCGAAAAGGCTAAGTTTGTAAAAGGAAAAAGTGTAGAAAAAGTAATAAGCAAATCTGAATTTGAAGCAAAATTCGATACTTTTATAAAAGGATTTATATCAGAGTATCCTAAAAAATCAGGAATTTCTGCGAAACCAAATACACAGGCTCAGACTCAAGCACCAAATAACAAAAAAACCAGCAGAAACTAAAGTTAATGAAGAAAAATAAAAAAACCTGCTGTACAAAAATGATACTTCAAAAAATGAAAAAATATAAAAAAATAATACTGAACCTCAAAAACAACAAATATGGAAAAAGGCTCAAGATTCTATAATTGACAAAAATAAAAAAAGAAGATGATATAAAAAGGAAATGCAAAAAACAGAAACACCTAAAAAATACAAATTCTTCAAAAAGGATCTCATTCCTACATAAAGGAATTTTTCAGCACAAAGACCTAAAAAAATCTTACTTTTTAATTTTCAATATGACAAACATTCTCCAAAGGATATGGATGAATTTGTTTTTATAAAAACTGCAACAAGCATAAAAAAAGAACCAAATTCAAGCTCTAAAACAATAAAATCTGCATCATATTCCCAAAAATATAAAACTACAGGTATTGTGGGAAGCAAGTCAGATGAATGGTATGAAGTATTTTTTTGACAATCAGCCTTGGATACATTCCAAAATCTGCTGCTGAAAAAAGGGAGTTTGACTGGAATGACATGATGAATAAAGTTGAAAAAACAAATAAATTCATAAATGAAGCACTTTCAGCAAATAAAAAATTATATGTTTTGGATGACTATACTCCTCTTGGCGGCGGTGAAAATGGAAAGCGAGATAAATTTGGAAATCGTGCTAACCAAAGCGAATTTGGATATTTGGATAAAACTTTTAAAGATTATATAAATATTCCAGATAGAACCATTATGGTTGTTGATGAACAAAATGACAAATATATAAAAGTTAAAATAGATGCCTATGATAACGGTATTTATTATTTAAAGCCTTCTACAGGCAAGTATTTGAAAGATGCTGGAATTACAGGGGAAATAACTAGATTTATCTATGTTGACAGAGCCAGCCAGAATGAAATGGTTATTGAAAAAACTGGAGATAACTGGAATGTTGTAACTTCTTCATTTGTAACTACTGGAAAAGATAGTGGAAGCTCATTTGCCACTCCTTATGGGACATTCTTAATTGCCTATTCTAAACCAGTGATGCAATACACAGGTTCAGACAATAAAACTGTTGTTGGAGATGCAAAAAACGCAGTAAGATTTAGTGGCGGAGGTTATATGCACAGTATCCCGTCATTATTTGAACCTAAAAACACAAGAGAACAAAGAAAGGCTGCAACAGCCAAAAAAATTGGAACTTATCCAGAATCACATAAATGTATAAGACATTATGATGATCAAATTAAATTCATTTATGACTGGTTAGGAAATTCTACACCAGGACATAAGGAAGGTTTCAGAGTTCCTAGTGTTCCTACTGTAATGCTAGTTAAATAAAAATCTTATTAAGCCCTAAATGTTTTGGGGCTTATTTTTTTATTATTTCTATTTAAATAGAAAAATAGTTATGAATTTCTTTATAACCCTTGTTAGCAAGCAATATATAGTAGAACTGCTTTAAAACTGAACTCAAAAAAATTATGACTATTTCACTCAAGCCCTGAATTTATATGATCTTTAGTAGTTTAATTTTAAATAAGTCTGAGTATAAAATAATAAAAAAATAAAACACCCTAATTTTAGAGTGCTTTTATTATTTATTATCTTTCAAATTAATTGCATTAAACAATTATTTTTAATCCAAGGCATTACTCGCCTTTTTTTTATCTTATTGCAATCTATTATTTTTGTTGTGTTCCATTGCATGTCATTTTCAAAATATAATACTTTTTTTTACTTTTTTTGTAAATTTTACTGATATTTTACTGGTGTCTTTTTCGATAAAAAAACTCTAACAATATTTTTAAATATTATTAGAGTTATAAAATATTTACTACACTTTTATTTTATCATAGATAACTTGAAAAATACAATGGAGTTAAAATGAAAAAAATTTAAAAAAATCAAAAACTTAAATAAAAAAAGATATTCAAAAATTTAAAAAAATTAAAATTATAGAGCTGGAAGAAATGAAAAATTCAGGATCTTAAAGTTCTAAAAAGTTAAAAATTGAAATCGATAATAAAGAAAAAGAATAAAAGAATTATACAATTCTTTATAAATAAAAAAAGAGCAGATTTTTGGTCTGCCCTTTATTTTTTTGCTTTTTAAATTTAAAACTGTTATTTTTAATATTCTGAACTTTCTTGGTACACTACATCTGCAATATATGTATCAGCCTTCATCAAATACTCTCCCGCAGTTGTCAACTCTCAATTCGATGTCTTTATCCCAAGCATCTTCACATGCTTTTTTTGTCTTCTTCTGTTTTGTATTCTTTCACATTCCAGTAATTTAATTTTTTTTCATCATTTTTATTTCCTCCAAATTTTATTTTTTTTAAATATGTATATCAATAGTGCGATAATTAAAATTACAATCAAAAGTCGATATTTTTTTCTTTTAATGTCGTTTTCCTGATTTCAAAAACTTATTTTTTTGATTTTTCCGATTTTTTTATTTCTTTTTTTCATTTTTTTGTGTTATAATGGATACAGGTGGAGGGTGGCTATCCCTCAAACCTGTTTTCTATTTAGAAAATTTTATTGTAATGCTGAAAATAAATAAGTTGATTGTGATTGTTACTTCTTTTTATTTCCAGCATTTTTATTTTTCTTTGCCATTACAACTTTTTCCACCTCCTTTCTACATTATTTAGTATACTACACTTTTTTTACATTTTTGTCAATAACTTTTTTTATAAAAAGTTATTTTTTTCAAAAAAATATTTAAAAAAATTTTCTACTAAATTTGCTATAAGTTTGTTTTTAGTAGTTCCTTGATTCTTTGCAATCTCTTCCAGCTTTTTCCCATTTTTTTCGTTTGGCAGGGAAACAGATTTAGAAACATATTTTATTTTTCTCTTCTTTTTTTCTTCCTTCCGACTTTCCAAGTTGGGGTTTGACCTTTCTTAACTCCTCTTGATTTTTGATTTTTTTCTTCCATTTTCTTCCTTTCTTATACTAATACTTCAACATATGTTTTTACTTCCCAACCATCAATTAACATTTTTTTACATATATTCTTGCTCTTCCTTTGACTATCCAAGCATTTTTCCAAATGTTTCAGCAAATTCTTTTTTTAACATTTTCACCACTCCTTGATTTTTAATTTTTAAGATGTGATAAAATAAACTTGAACTTGGGAGCCTTTATAGCTCTTTTTTTATCTATCTCATCTTGATATAATTATACTACATCTATTTTTATTTTGTAAACAACTTTTTTTATAAAAATGTTTTAAAATTTTTATAAAAAAGATAGCCATTTCTGACTATCTTTCAAACGTTTTCGCAACCTTCTTTTTTTCCTTGCTCTCATCAATTATTCTTTGCTTGTCAAATCCAGCTATGATTATTAATGCCACTATATTTGTTCCGATTAATAGCAGCATATCCTCTGTCTTCGACTTCTTTTCTATGCTGTCAAAAATTTCTCTATTGCTCTCGTTTCTTAATCTGCTTCTTAATAAATCTAAATTTTTGCCGTCTTTTGATAGCTTCTCAACTTCAATGTCAAAACTGAATTTAAAAATATAAGTGCTAACATTAAAAATGCCAGTTTTCTACTTCTGCGATGTTTTTCCATTATCATCACCCTTATCCTTTTTGACAAATCCCAGTCTTTCAAGCAGCAGCTCCAAAAATCCTGTACTGATTCCATATCTTTTTTGATTTATTGTTTCCAGAATCGCTTCTCCAAAAAATCCAATAACTGGACTCCACGGATATAGATATTCTGCTGATAAATGCCCAATTATTTTATTTAAAGATAATGTTATGGACATAGTCATTCCAGCAACCGCTATCCTTTTCATATACGGCTTGACAGGCTTGTTGTCAACCATTTTTTGAGCCACTACTCCAAATAACACTCCACTAAAAAATAAGATCAAGAAAAGCCCGTGAGTGTCAATTATTATTTTTAAGTCTTCAATCATTTATGCTCCTACAATATGCTTTTATTTCCTGCTTTTTCCTCATCAAAAATTTGTTGCAGTATGACTTTTAAATCAAATGTTTTTCTAGCTTCCTTTAAAACTTCTGTTAGAACTTCTTCACCAATCTCTTCTGCGAAGTCAGGAATCCATTTTCTATCAATTGATTTTTCTTTTTCCAACAGATCTTCTAACTTATCCCAAAAACCTTCATACACCTGCTTAAACTTTTCTGCTCCAGCCTTTCCTTTTGCAACTATTTCTGTTTTATAGATTAAAGTCTTTCCTAATTCTAAAATTTTACCTGTTAAATATTTTTTTGCTGCTAATTTATCCATTTTTATCACTCCTATTTTTGTTATTTTTTTGTTAATATCAATTCTAAGCCACCTAGCAAGCCCTACAATCAATTTTAACTCACTAGGCAACCTTTCTATCAAAAATCTTTTTTGACATTCTCATACGGCTTGTATCAAAGCCATTTTTTAATTATCTTTCCAAAAATTCTTTATTGCCGCTACATAATATTTTGCAAGCTCTTTTTTTGTTGCTTCCAATACTTCCATATCATTTTTATTTGTTATGAATCCACTTTCAACGATAAGGCAAGGCGTTGCTGTATAAAACAGCAATGTCCAACCTCTATCTCCTCTTACACGTGGCAAGATTTTTCTATCTTTCAAATGTGTTGCTTCAATATTAGCCTCCTGCATATATTCTGCCAATTCCTTGCTTTTTTTGGAAGTATGCCAGAATAGCATTTCAACTCCGTTAGCCATTTTCTCAGCTGCATTAAGATGAAATGATAAGGTTACATCACCTTTGTTTGCTAAATCGTTAATCTTGTCTGGCAATTTAGAATAATAATCTTGATATACTACAACATACTCTACACCTTGATTTTCACATTCTTTTTTTACATAGTTTTCCACAAAATCCTTATTCCAAGCGTGTTCCTCAAAACCATTTCCACACGCTCCTGGATCTCTTTTCACTCCACCATGTCCTACATTCAATATTACTTTCATTTATATCATCTCCTTTAAATATTTTTTTCTTTTCTATCAACACGATTCAACCATCCAGTCAAAAAAACTTTCTGTGTTGGATTATATTCAACTACAGAATGATAAAATTTTCTCTGTATGTCGTGGTAATCTCTCAAAAATTCTTCTGATTTTCCTTGTTCTTCCACTTCATTCAAGGCTTTTATAGTCTTGCTTCCCAAAATACCATCCACAACTAGATTATAGCCAAAATATCTGTTTAACGTTACTTGTGCCTTTTTAGTTGCCCATTTTCCTGAGTTAAAACTCCAATCACATATCGATAATGCAACTTTGTCATTTTTTACTTCGTTTAAACGATTTTTCAAGTAATAGTCTTTTTCAAGTATTCTTTTTGCAAAATCTTGTGTTAAATTTTTCATAGAGCCATTGTATCCGTTTCTTCTTGCTTCCTCTTTTGTAACCCCCCAAGTTGTTTCTCCACCCTTGTCATTCTTGTCGTTGGTATAGCCACCCTCGACAGCCAACATAAAGCTGAAAATCTTGTTGAATCTATCCATCTACATCATTTCCTTTTATTAATTTTGAAAAAAATCTTTTGCATTTAAATCTAACATTTGTTCAATAGTGTATCTGCTGATTCCCACTACTGCCATTTGTTCTGCTACATCTGCGATTTCGATTATATCTTGTATTTTTTTGGCCAAATCTTTTAATTCAGTTCTATTCAATTCAATAAACTCAACCATTTTTTTTATCATTTAAAACTTTTTACTTTTTCTATTTTGTCCTGTTCAAGTAACGACATCAATGAAAATTTTAACGCTAATCTATTTCTATTCTCTTTCATTGTTCTCAAAAGTGTATTTTTTTCCCATTTTTTTCAATTTCAAGTGATTGATTTAAAAAAATTTAGTTTAAACTTCTGCTAAGTCTTTTAATGCTTTTTCTCTTAATTCTTTTTAATTTTTCATTTCAGTAAATCATTATCGACTTTCCAAGTGTGAGAATCTTTATCCCAAATGCTCCACTCGTTCGGCTTTGTAACAGTTTTTATTTCTTCGCCCTCTAAATAACTTCCATCTTGTAAAATTGTTTTTCCGCTTTTCACTTTTTCAATTTCAGTCATTTCTCTAAGTTCTCCAGTTTTTTTCATCCAAAACTGGATTTCGAAAAGTAATGATGTTGAGAATTTCATAGTTTCTTCGTTCCAGTCAGGATAAAACAAATTTGGATTTTTCCTTAAATTTATCAACTCCAGTCGTAACTGGCTGTGCTATGCACTCCATTGTTGCAATTAAATAAATATAAACTACTGTCATTTTTATCGCTCCATTTCTTCATTTTTTTTTGATTTTTATTCTGTGCTAACTTACGAATTTGTACAGAATTTTTAAAAAAATATTTATTGATTTTATTGACTTTATGCATATTTTTAGATTTTAGTAATTTAATAAAAAAATGTATGTAAGCATAAACTAAAAATCATCTCAAAGCCTTTAAAAATCAGTATTTGTATTTTTAAATTTCGTGCAAATTCGTAAATTTCTTCACTATTTACTGTTAAAATCCAGCCTTTTTCCGAATTTCTAACAGTTTGTTTCTTCTGTCTCTTGCGCTTGTCTTTTTGACATAATGCATAAATCACATTAAGAAAGATATGTTGAAATATAAATATCCTTGCAATTTAAAAGATGACATAAGAATGATTCGCCCTTGCGCATCAACAGTAAAGACACATGCTTGATTCGAACTTGTGTTAGCTGAAAAAATCACACGATTTCGAGGGCGAAAACCAGCTGGGAGAGTTAATATTACATCTCCGTTCTTTTTGTTGTTTAATTTTTGATTGTCGTCTATAGACAAATAAACTATTCCGGCTTTTTTGTATAAAGAAACAGAAGTAAATCCTTGTATTTCGTTTTGCTCAAAATTTCCTGTTTCAACTTTAGACAAATTTTCCACTTTATCTGAAAGCGGTTTATTAGAAATAGCTCTAAATTTTCCGCTATCGTTGTATGTCAGACTGTTGTCTTCGATACATTCATAATAAAATTTTGTTACGTTATCAAAATAGCATTTCCCTCTAACTTTATCCCCTATGTCTTGAATATTTCCGCCAAATTCTAATCCCATTATTTCATTTAATCTTGAATCAACGTTTATTACGACAAATTGACTTCCGTTGTATGTTAATTCATAAGTTTTATTCTGTTTAAAATCTCCTGCTTCTATTTGCTTTAAGTTTCCGTTGTACTCTTTTTAAGATTGTATAATCATTATTATTCAATCTTAATTTTGTTGTCGAATTAGTATTTTTTTAGAATCAACATTTATTCTTAATTTTTAAATCATTGTTTATTCCAAACTCATTTAATCCGTCCAAATTACAGACATAATAATCTATATTCAAATTTGTTGTTTTATTTGCTTGTAAAGTGTGCACATTTCCAAGCTGTAAGCCGTCATAAATTTCTTCTGTTTCAGGCGTTCCGTTTTCTCTAATGTTTCCAAACGCTGGAACAATACTTTTTATTTTATTATTTCCTCTGTTAGTTTCTTCCACTTCATAATGCGTAGGAAACTCAACTTGTTGTGCCTTAAATTTTGTTAATTTTGCCATTTTTCCTCCTATTTCAAATTAATAATATTGTCTTCGCCCAAATCAAATTGCCCTAGCTTATTGCGACCAAATCGACCAAATCTTGAATATGCAAAGTCGCAAACTGGATTTCTTTTGGCTTCATTTTTAATTACATTTTGACCTAATGTTTTTCTTCCAAATCTCATTCCAACTACGTAATTATCCAAGCATTTATGTGTATTTACTTTTACACCACCACCAACAATATTGCCTAAATCCAGTTCATCAATTAGCGAGTAATCGTACTCTTTATTGCTTATAAATTTAACATCATATAGAGCCGGTTCGTTGTCTGTGTTCACATTAATTGTTGGTGTTAGTCCAGTAAACATTTCTCCAATATTACTGATAGTTTCAAGATTAGGAACTAATTTATACTTTCTCATTGCTAATTTGATTCTATTTCTGTATCTGTCGTCAGTCTGCCCGTTCCTCAAAACATCAAATTTTTCTCCTAAATCATCCAAAAAAATTCTCCGTTTGCATAATCTACTAAATGTTGTTTTTCAATTAAATTATAGACTCTGTCAACTTCATCAAATAATTTTGATATTGCTTTATAAAAAGACTTCACATTGTTATTCTTTTTTAGCCACCACGGACATTTTGACATCATGTAATCAAAATTACTCTGCATATTCTGCCACCTCGTTAAATCCTAACTCTAGCACCTTTTTAAATCCGTTTGTTTCATTTTTAAATTTAAAAGTGACATCTATATTAAGCAATCTGTCAGCCGAATAGATCTGCCTGATGTACTCGCTTTCACAACGATATGACGTGATGTAATCACCAACTTCTACACTTTTTAAGTACTCTTTTACAATATCTTTCAAATTATCCAGCAAAATGTTAGTATCTTTTGCCGCAGTAAAATCAATGTTCACTTCTATTTCTCGTTTTTGCGGTCTATAAAACTTAATTTCTCTGTCTATCCCTTGATTGTCTTTAACTGTTACAATTGTATCTCCATTCATTTGTATAGCCTGGTCTTTTTTTCTCCATATTGCTTTTGCTATATCTTCATTTCTTCCGCCGTCCACAATTAAAACAATCGACTTCGGTTCTAATCCTTTGCTATCAACTGTCATTGTTTTATTTTCATCAGCATAAACAGATTTAACGCCTTCCTGTTTTAATACTTCCGCTCTAATTCCATCCAAATTCCATTCGCTCTCATTACGACTTAAAAACCAACGCTCAATGTATTCATTATCACTTTCTTGCCCCTGTCCACCAGCTGCAATCTCATTTTGTTTAAAGTCATAAACTCCATTTACAACTTTAACTATCTTAATAATGCTCCCAATCTCTTTGTTCCCTTGCTCTCCTGCAGTATCACAAGCAAACTCAAAAGTAGTTTTATTGTTCAGTGTTCCGCTTTGGTTAAGTGTGTATCTTGTCCCATCATTTGCCTCAAGTATTACATCACCTTTTTCAAGAGACACATTGAGACCGCCAATTAATTCAATTTTAACAGTTGCATGGCTTTCTTGCTTTCTTTTAAAAAAGAATGGACTATTTGCTAAATGTTCATCTATTTCAATTCCTTCGCAATTAAGCAAATTCATTTTGTCGGCTTGAATCTGTTGTCGTTCCATTTTTTCTCTCAAAAGTCTTGCAACAGGATACATCAGCATATACCAAGCGCTCCGCTTATCGTTAGAATAATCAGCTTTTAATAATGTTTTTAATTCATTATTCAAAATATTTATATTGTCCTGAACCGTATTAACTTTTATTCTCGCCAACCTATCCCAACTCCTTTCATTAAAGTTTTTCCGTTATCATTAAAAATAATACCGATATTAACTTTTAAATGCCTATTCTCGTACTCATATACTTCAACATAGCATCTACTTAAATAGTCTCTAAAATTATTCAATATCTTATCTCTAATATGCTCTAACACTTCATTTTCATTTCCATGAGTTCCAAATAACTTTTCAAAATTCAATCCATATTTAGTGTCGTATTCGAGTTCTCCCTCACGAACATGTAGCATTAAAACAATCTGCTGTATCACTTCAAAATATTTTTCTTTCACTCTAAAAAATTGCACATCACCATTTTTAATATACAATTCACCAGTTGCGTTATTCAACTTAATATCCATAAATCACACTCCTTTACGGATGAATGTACGGAACTCCGCCTTTACTTGTTCCACTCTCTGTATCAACTGTTTTTGCTTTCACTTCTCCACTCTCTATATTCCCAGTTTTGATATTGCCTTCCATTTTTATGTTTCCGTTTATTCCTATTGAATTTGGCTCTGTGTCAGGGTTTACATCAGTTGGAATATAAAAAGGCAAAGCAATAGCATTTGTGAGGTTATGCCTTTTATTTGTGTTTGCCGTCGTGCTTTCTTTTGTAATGTATCCACTAGCGTCTCGACTTAAAATTAAAATCGGGACTACATCGCCAGCTTTAAATTTAACTTTAAAATTAAAATTTTTGTTCCCCAACTGGCACATTGGAACATGTAAGATAGGTGGTAATTTAACATCTTGAAACTCTGCCATTGGCTCAACATCCACAAATCCATTTCCATGCACTTTTGTTATTTTAGCAATTAAAGATGTGTCTACTTTTCCAAGCATTGCTTTTACATACTCTTCCATCATTTTCTTCTACCCTTTCCTTTATTTCTTTTAACTTGAGTAACTTTGCCTTTTTTTATTTTTCTTCTTTTTTTCGATTTTCTTCATTTCGTCATTATTTTTTTTAACATCTGAATCATTATTAATTACTCTTACCTTTAAAGTCATTTTAAAAATCACTAATATCACTAATTTCAACGATTTGACACATTGTTGAGATTTCATTACTTATTAATTCGATTAGATCGCCTTTTTTTAAATAATAAATCAACAGACATTTGATTTCATAATCATATTTAAGTTCTTCTTTTTTTCTCTGACTTTTTAGTTTGACCGCTGTTTTTTTAGACCCTTTTTGTCGTGCTTTTTATTATTCTTGCTTGATTTCTTTGCTGTTTTTGCTACTTGTTTTTACTTGTCTTTTTCGACTTTATAACTTATTTCTTCAATATTTTGCGGCTTAGGTTCTTCTAAAAGTCCGCTTTGATAACTTAATTTGATTACTTTTTCAGTATTGATCTCATTATGATATATGTAAATAAAATCATTTTTTGTTGTCATTTGACTATCGCAATCTTTGACTATTTGTCCTATTTCGTAAAGACCACTTCCTAATATGCTTTCGCCAATGCTGTAAACTTTATCATTCTTTAGTTCGCATTGCTTTACAGTAAAGCCGCATTTACTTGCTAAATCATTAATTATCGTACTCGCTGATGTGTTCGGGGCATAAGCGGCACTAACTAACTTCTTAAAATCTGTTGGAACTTCACGGCATTTTAGTTTCAAAATTCTGTCATCAACTTCTTTTCTAGTCACAATACCACTAGCCACTTCGCCTATGTCTGTTCTATATCCAGCTACAAGTCTAACACTATCCTTTAATTTTACTTTAGCAATAGTCGTATTTGTTAGCCCTTTTATCTCCAAATCAAACTCGTTAGGTTCTTCGTTTACTGATTTATAACTCCATTTTATTTCAACCCCATTTATAACGCTCGGATCATTTAAATTAAAATCTTTCGGAAAAATAAAATTTAAGTCACCTTCGGTTGTTTGAATCTTTATTTCTGTTCGCTCCAAAAAAATAATTTATTAAGCATTTTTTTCTCCTAGATTAAATATATCAAAATATTCTAAAAAAATATAGTTTCGCAAAAAATTTTTCGTAAGTAATCGGAACTTCTTTTTTTATCAAAAACTAAGCGGCACGATATAACAATTTAAAAACTTATTATTTATATTGTTGTTTTCATCTTTGTTTATAAACCAGCCAAGCGGACGTCCATATATAAGTTTTTCGTTTTCAAGCATTATCTCACCATTTTCGTTCATCACATCAACATAAATTCGATTATTGCTTTTAAAATGCTTAATTCTAAGCAAATATATTTCATTTCCGCTTTTAAATGTAAACACGTAAGGAATTTTCTTTTTATCTATCTCAATTCTCATTTCAAAAATCCTCCAAAACTAAGACCGCTGTCTTTTGTTCCTGCAACTCCTGTTTTTTGCTCATCTTTCAATGTAGTTGCTTCCGAATCTAAAACATCGCCTTTTCTCATCAAGTAAGCAAACTCCAAAACTTCAAAATCAATTTCAAATTCTAGCGTTGACTGTGTGCTGTAACTTCGTGAAACTTTAGTAATAATCATATCCTCTATTGTCTCAACCGTAGAAATTGTGCACAACGTTTTCTTTTGCCACAATTCCACGATTTGTTCATAAATACTTTCAGCATTTTTAGTAACTAAATCACTTAAAATAACAGAAATACTATATTTTCTGTTACTGTGTGAAACATTACTGCTTATCAATGTGTTATCCCTATCCTCAAGCGAATGAGTTTTAACACTACTATCCCTTTCATCGCTTTTTATTTGTACCCACTCAAGTTCTATGTCATTGATTTTACATCTTTCAGCTTCTTTAAAGAGTTTAAAGCCAAACATACTGTCAAAAAATTGATTGACTTCTGCGGAATGAGCCAAGGCAATGCCATAAGCAGTTGCCCCAATGCTCCCTAAAACACTATTGAATCCTATGTTGTATAACTTGTTTTTTGTTCCTTCATAAGCTATTTTCCCAAAAGGATTCCCTTTTATTTTTTGCTTACTTGCATTTAATCCGCTAAAATCCATTGCCTAACCTCCCATCGCTATATATTTTTCTTCAAAAAATCTTCTCAAAATTTCTTCAATTTTTCTTGTTAGTTCTCTATCATTTCCACTTGAATTTTCGACAACAATTGTAGGTGAAAAAATGTTTTGCGAACTTCCGCCATTATTTGATTTACTACTAGAACTTGATTTTTTACTGTCAATCGCTTTCTTAGATGATTTACCAAACTGATCTCTCATCATTCTTCTTGTTGCTTCAGCGGTTGAAATTCTAGTACCTTGCGGCAAGTTCATAGTCATTTCCTCATTAGCTAAGAACTGTTGACCGCTTGGCAGCCTAATCATTTCTGCACCTTTTTCTGCAACAGTGACTGGTCCACCTTCCCACGACTTGTCACCTATATATCTGCCTTTACCACCACCTAAAAATCCAAGCCAAGACGGCGGCTTAATTTTAAACATACCTGCTATTTTACTTGCTATACCACTTACCACACTTGCTAATCCATTAAAAAAGCCTTTAATTGCATTAATCACACCCTGTGCAATACTTTTTGCCTTGTTGAATCCTTGAGTAAAAAATGTAGCAATTTTATTTACTACTGCACCAATCGAATTAATAACTCCTGAAATAACAGACAATACTGCTCCCATAACGCTGGCAACAACTCCGATTATTGCTGAGAATACACCAACTATCGTTCCAACCACCCCAGCAAAAACTCCAATTATCACTTGTGCAACTGGAACAATTGTGGCTATTAATACCGCTCCTATTTGTAACACAATCCCGACAACCGGAATTAAAGCAGTACCAATTTGAACTGCTAAATTAACAATTACTGCAAATATTTGCATTATTGGCGCAAGCGCTGGAGTAAGCATAGATACAACCTGCATAATCTGTCCGAAAGCCATTGCAAACATATTTCCTATGCTCCCAAAATCAATATTGGAAAATAATGTCATAACAGCATTGCCTATATCACTAAATATTTGCCCTATCTGTCCAAAATTAATACCACTAAGCATTTGACCAAATACTCCTGCAACTTGCCCTGCTAAACTAATAATCGTATTTAATCCGTTAGCAATCCCATTCACAAGTCCATCTCCGCTAATCCCACTAAATGCTTGTTTTATCAATCCACCTATTTGTTGCAACGGAGCTAATAGCGGTGCAAAGTTTAATTTTCCAAAAATATTTACTATACCATCAAATGCCCCATTAGCCATTCCAGCAAGCCCAGTAAATGCCCCTTGTAAATCCTGAGCCATTTTTTTACCAACAGGAGTGTTTAATAATTGATTAACTTTGGTAAGTAATCCGTCCATAGCCTGTTGTCCTGCACTTTGTGCATTTTGCCACACTTTTCCGAATGTCAACGGCATTTTAGAATACTGTGCATCAATTTCGTCCGCACTTCCTAATACAGCTTTTTTTATTACATCCGAAGTGATTTTACCTTCAGAACCCAACTTTTTAAGTTGTGCCATGGATACTCCCATTGACTCCGCTATCTTTTGAGCCAATATCGGAGCATTTTCCATTACAGACCTAAACTCATCACCTTGCAATTTTCCAGAAGTCATCGCTTGATTTAATTGATACATTGCTGCTTTTGCTTCTTCTGGTCCAGTTCCTGATACTTTAAACGCTTTATCCAATGTACTTGTAAATTTAACTGCTTCATCATCGTTAAACAGTCCTTTTGTCAGCATTTTCAACTTAGCAATTGAATCCAATTGTGCTCCGTAATCCGCTCCGCTGCTTTGAGACGCTTTGAATGTTTTCTGTTTCAGACCAGCAACATCGTTTGTTACCATTCCAAGCCTTGAATTTCTCAACGAATTTTCATCGGAAGCCTTTGCTAATCCTGCAAAGCTAAGTCCACCAGTAATCCCTCCAATCATACTACCAATCATACTAAATTTGCTTAGTTTTTTGAAAATACTAGAAATTTTACTTCCTATGTTTTTTAACCCTGAGCCAAATTTTTTTAAACTATCAGGTTTAAATGCACCTTTTATTTTTTCACCTAACTTTGGAAAAAGATTGCCTAGTGAGCTACCTACTCCCTTTAATCTATTAAATTTATCACGAATTGCATCCAGTCCCGAGGCTGCTCTTTTACCAACCAGCGGTATTCTTTCAACCCCATTTATCAATCCGTTAGTAAGATTTTCAAATTTAAAATTCTTAATTTTGCTTTGCAATTGCGATATGTTAGGCATTAAACTAGCCATTTTAGCCTTTAGTTTCTCTAATCCAGAGCCACCAACTTTGTTTCCAATTTTTGATATTTTTTCTTCTACCTTTGAAGCAGCTGGCAATAGAGATTGCATTTTTGCTTTTAATTTGTTTATTGGGCTATCTTCGGCTTTTACGCTCAACAATATTTCTAATTTATTTCCCCCAGCCATTTTATTTCTCCTTTTCTTCAAAATCCATTATCGCCCTGCACCATTGGAAAAACCTAACATTATCCATATCTAAGACAATGTTAGGGTCTTTTATTTCCTTTTTAACAATAAATTCCCATTTCATTTTAACCATAGGGTCGTTGTATTGTTCTTCCGCTATTTCAAGGTCATGTTCAATTTTCTTTTCTTCTTCTCTTTCGGCTTTTCCATAAACATCACGATTGTGTTACACAATTCAACTAACGCCTCTGAATCGTTTTCAAAAAAATCTATTTTTCTAGCTTCTTTAGGAAATTCAACCATTTTAGGCAATACTATTGTTGCAAATGCAAAATAATCATTGTCGATTGCAAAATTTAAAACTGCTTTTTGATACAATTGCAAATTTTGTGGTTTGGTCAACTGAAAATCAAAAAACTTTGTATTCCCTTCCGCATCCACATATATCTCTTGTTCCTTAATATTCAACCTTCCTAAATTATCAATAAAAAAACATTATTTTCTTGTTCCAATTTCTTTTCTTCTGTTCTTTCATTTTCTTTATTTGACATTTTTATATCCTCCTATACTATTTCTTTATATTTTTGCACATTGAACTGTATATTCAATAGTGACATCTTTGGTATTATTCTTTCTTTCTCCACCTTTTTGAACTGATACGCCTTCACCGTTTCCGACAATTTTATTCATTCCCGAATTATCTATATATGTCAATGTTCCTAACACACCTTTTTGGATTTGCATTACATTTTGTTAAAAAAATATCATCATCAGAACCCTTGATAGTTGTAATTTTTTTATTTCTCTTTTTTTGTTACTCTTGTTTGTATTGTAATAACGTTCCCTTTTATGCCTGGATCGCTTAATGTGTGTGAATCCTCTGTTGGATTATTTTTCTATTTCAGTAGACTTCCTTAATTAAATATCCAATTCCTGCTCCTGGAAAAATTTATAATTAAATCTACTTGACTTAAATCAGATGATTTTTTTCTAAAAAAATTATTTCCCATTTTCTACCTCCCTATGCCGTTAATGGTTCGTCGTGCCAAACCAATGTAACTTCAATTTTTTCTATTTCTGTACTGATTGTAAAATCAATTTTTACATTTCTAAGTGTACGATTGATGTAATCATCTACAGTCAATCCTGTCTGTGCCGAAGTGTCTTCAATGTTTGGGACTGTAACTTTAAACAAGTATTCACCACTATTATTCTTAGCAACTGCTCCTTGTTTCCCCATTGCTAACATTACTCTATTCAATAATGCCTCGACTTTAGGAATACCTTCGCCATCCATTGTTGTGTTCTTTTCTTCAATTAACATTCTAGCCAAATTAGTTTCAATATTATGCACAATCGCATCTATTTTAATTGTTTGGTCTGCATGTCTTACACCATCAGCACACCAAGAACCACTTGTTACAGCATTGTATCCAACAAAATTTCTAGTGTAATTAATATTACCTTCTTCATTATCGCTTTCTTCTGTCAAAGTTTTAGCCGACGGATCTACTCCTAATATTCTTCTGTCACTCCAACGCCCATTGATTCCTTGAGCGAACGTGTAAGCTGGTAATCCAAATATATCCAAGTTTCCACCTTCGGCTTTTCCAGCCATAAAATATATTCTCACGCTTTCTTTTAATTTGTTATTCTCAGCTGTCGAATTAGCCACAACTGCAAATTTAACATTTCTAGTTAGCCATTTAGCCAATGCTTTTGTAAATTCTTCATCATAAAAATCTACAATCACACCGTAAAAATCGCTAGTTGGTAAACTATCTAAAAATTCTTCGTTCGGTGTTGCTTTGCTTGCGCAATACCAAACATCTGGCTGTATTACATTCCCATCGCTATCCTCTTGCGACAAAAATGTTTCCACCCCTTTGTACATTTTGGAATCAGCCCCAAAATCTGTTTTAACATCATCTAATTTTGTGTATTTCTTATAAGGTTTATCTGCTTCTTTAGTTATAAATAAGACTTTCCCGAAATCGCCTAGCAATAAAGGCTTCGTTGGTCTTATTACCGTTACTTTTATTTTCTTAGCCATTCTCTACCTCCGTTTTCACTTCCACATCTTTTATTAAATCTCTTACTCTTTCACTTGATTCTCGCCAGTTCATTTCTACATCAAAACTAAATCTGTAAATATATTGACTGCTCTCAAGGAAAGTTAAATCTTTTATTTCTATCTCGTCATCACTTAATCCAAATCCGTTCCTAACCAAGTCATGTCTTTCTTAAACACTATAACCTCTAGCAATTCACTAGCCATTTCCTCTGCTCTTGCCTGTGTTGGTGCATAAAAATCAAATTGCAAATAAGCAATAACTAATCTTAAAGCCTTTTCCTTAATTTGTGTATCTGTTGTTTCAACAGTCCTATATGCACTGTATGCCGACTTATTAAGACTTATTGTGTGCATAACAGCACATTCTGCTGGCTTTTTAGCTACATAATTATCACGAATAACTTGAAAATTCACGAAACTGGCTAACAATTTTCTTAATACTTCATTTTTCATTCTTGCACCCTTTCAATATAATAAATTCTAAGTTCATCGTGTTTCATGTAGTTTTTTGCTGTTGTTACAATATAGTCATTTCCCTCAAATTCAATTTTATTTTTCAAGTCAATATCAATATAACAGTATATTTTTTTAGTGTCTAAAGTCACTTGTATCCCTTGTTCCACAAGCATACTTATGTCCTGCCTGTTGAGATTAAATACTGCTCCCTCAAATTCTAAACTTCCATCAACTTCAACCAGTTCTGAATTAATCCACTTGCTTGTTCTTTTTGATATTCTGCATTTACTAAAAAATCTATTTGGTATAAATGTTTTATGTGCCATTCTATGCCCCCACGATTTCGTAATCTATTGAATGAAATAAAGAATGTGTATCAATAAGTGGTGTGCTTTGCCCCTTAGCCTTTACAGTTTTGGGGTCGTTTGGTGCAAAATTACCACTCATTATTGTTTTCTTTATTTTCTGAACTACAAAAGTTCCTAAATTTTCATAAGCCTGTTGTCCTGTCATTCCGCCTTGAATAATTTGTTCAACTTGACTTTTCATATACTCTTTTATCTCATTCTGTGCATTTGCAGTACCTACCGATAATCTAAAAAACGGTCTAGCTGGTATTTTACTTGTTCCGTATTCGTTGAATATTGCGTACTCTTGAACATCCGTATTACTTTTCAAACTTCCACCACTCCAAAGCACTCCAACTTTCACAGCATGAGAACTCAAATACTTCAGTTCTTTATCTAATTTTTCCAATCCTTCTAATTGATAAATTATTTCAGCCATATATCCGCCTCACAACACTTTCAATTTTTTCTCTTTTATTAGCCACAAAATCCACAAATGTATAAGAAATATCATCAATCTTATAACTCTTATACTTTCCGCTCTCTTCATCCATGCTATTAATAAAGTCATTTACAAGCATACAAAGTTCATATTTAAGCCAACTAGGTAGTTCATCATATCCAGCTTTATAAGTTACTTCCAACTCTTGTTCTTTATCGCGACAAGGGCAACACTTGAATTTAACCATCTCAATATAATTCCCTCGATGCTTATATTCTTTATCAATGTCAATCTCTTTAACTTCAATGACAGGACGCTTATTTAAGTAAATATATTTGTTATAATCATAATCCTCTGTAAGTTCCTCAACTTCTAATTTGTATCCAATTACATTTTCAATCTGACTAATTGCAATACCGAGCAAGGTTTCAACCCTAACTTTTTCATTATCAGCTAAGGTTGTACCTGTTATTTTTTCGTAGTCCTCTACTGTTATCAGCATTCAAACCACCTCTATTTTACTTTTAAAACCGAGAACGCTTTGGCTCTTGTAACTTTTCCACCGATTCTAATTCTAGTAAAATACGTTGTAATTCTCTTGTCGGGATCTCTATGTAATTCTTGCTCAAAGTTTTGTTTCATAACATATGTATAACCTTTTGCAAAGTCACAGAATACAGCTGGATATTTACCAGTTGCTATATCATCCAAGAACTCTTCAACATAAACTGGGTATCCATTAAATCTCATTGTAACTCCGTCCCTAATTGTATTCCATAAAGGTACACCGTTCGCATCTTTCCACAATTTCATTTCTTCATATAATTTTGGCGACACATAATAAGCAGAACCTTGTCTATAACTTAACTTCATACCAGTTTCAAGTTTCACCATATCTTCCCAAGTAACTTTATTAGCTGCACCTGTTGTTACTGCACCAGCCAACACATCTGTATTTGTTAAAAAACCCTCGATGCATTGTTCTGTTGTAGTGTTGTAAGTTCCTTTTAATGTTAAAGCTGATAACGTTTGACCGAATTCTTCTGAAATAGCTTCTTTATTTCTCCAACAATATCAAACGCCGTATCTGCTCTTGTTTCATCTGTAACTGGGTATCTAACTTGTCTCATTCCTGCAGTTATTTCAATTTGACTATAAGCCAAAGAACCATCTCTGGTATTCCCTGCACCTTCTTTTACAATTTCATTCGCTTCAGTTATTTCGTTTCTGACTGGAATGATAATTGATTTTTCCTTTAAAGTTACAATCTTACCTTTCATTAGGAAATTAGATATTTCTTTAGTCTCTTTCAAAATTTCATTTGATAATATTGACGGCATTAAAATTGGAGTTACCCCTGTCGTCATTATAGGTGCTTTAATTAACCCTTCGACATTTCTATCCCTGTTTTTAAAAAAATTTTTACAAATGCATCAGTTTCTTTTTTTCTTTCACTTCTGGATTGGCAATACCTTTTTTTCATAAACTTCATCTAAAGCACCAGCCATTTTTCCCAATTTCCTTATTTGATTTATTTAATTTTTTTCTTCTAATTCTGTAATCTTAGTTTGTTTTTTTCTTCTAATTCATTCAGTTTTTTTCCTGCTTTTTTTAATACTATCCGTGTTTTTTTCTCAATTCCTTTTTCCAAATCCTCGATATTTTTTTGGCATATTATCATCTCCTTTATTTTTTTATTTATATTATTATCGCCTTTTACTGCTTGCACAGTCGCTCCAGGTACTGCACCTTTTAAAACTACACTACCTTCGACAACTTCAAACTCTTTAATTATCCTAGCGATTACTTCGCCTTTATCTGTATGCACTTTTCCAAACTCTCTTTGTTTTAAGAATCCGCCAACAGACATTTCATAGTTTGCTCCACTTTTCATCATTGAATAAACTTTTTGTGCATCTTGATTTATTGCGTTGCCATTATCGTCTGTTGACAAATCAAGTTTAGCCGAGAATTTAAGATTTCCAGTTTCATCTTGATAAACTTTCAAAGTTCCGATTTCCTTACTTTGATCGTGCATATGTAACAAGAAATAAGTCTTATCCTTATCCACTTTGTCAAGTGCTGTTTTGTCAAAATAATCACCGTAGCTATCAATAACACTATGTGTTACCAATTGCCCTTCAATTATTCCTTTTTCTTCAGTATCTTGTTTCAATACCATTTTGACACTTTTATTAAATTGTTCCACTTTACACCTCCTATATTAATTCGCAATGACAATTTATAATCTCACTCGCTGGTGCTCCTAACTGATGTGGATGTTTAAGTCCGCAACTAAAAGTTTCATTTGCTGGGATAGTTTCCTTATCGCATTTCAAATGGCTTTCCCTGTCAGTTTTACCACCACCAACGTGCCACCAAGTCTTTTCCAGTCCTGCCTGCTCCAATCCGTTGTGATATGTTGTTGTTGCAGTAGTAGCTGTTTCAGTTCTCGCAATAATCATTGCCCTTTTCTTTTCCATACCTTTTACTTTTTGAGTTATCTCTTTTGCAATATCCCTTATGTTTGTTCCGCTTTCCTGCCCACGAACTATGATTTTATTTAAAATGTCTTTCGTAGTTTTAGTGATATTTGTTACCTTTTCAGCAATTACCTTTTTGCTTAATGTTTTCAATGTTTTGTTCTTAACTGCTGGAATTAATTTTTCATCAATGCCACGATGTGTAATTAAAAAATTAGATGTTTCACTTACTGTTTCAAGTATTCCTTTTTTTAGCACTGCAAACAATTGATTGCTAAATGTTTCCCACGCAAACTCTCCTAAAAACATCTGCTCATTTACATCAATATCACCACGAAGTTGCTTAAATACCAGTCTTAGCCGTCCAGATAATTTAAGTATTAATCTATTTCGCATTTTCAACTGTCTTTTGGCGATTATCTTTTTTTGAGAATTAGTCAGTTTGATTTTCTTCATTTTCTTCTTCACTTGATTTGGCTTCTTTGTCATCATCTTCCTCCTCAACTGGTTTTTCTTGTTCATACATTTCTTTGAGTGATGTCATTGATGTACTTATTAAAATATCGTCTCCATTTTCGATAGGTGGATATTCAAGCTCTGCTCTCTTCTCGTTTATTGTCAAATAGCTGAGATTATTAAGCATTGCCATTTTCTCTTTTCTGTCTTCTTTAAGTACTCCGATTGTGCTTGTATCAAAATCAATGTATTCGTTGCTCTCTAACTTGTCTTTCATAATATTATTAAGATACTCGGCTATCTGTTCAACAAGCGGCAATATATTCTCTGTATATAAATCTTTTTTAGCCTCTTTGTAGTTACTAAACTTGCTATTTGTTCTGTCTCCAATTAAGATACTAGGCACATTCATTACTGCCGCAGTAGTATTCCTTATCTCGTCCATAGCATTTAAAAAATCAAAGTCTTGCGGAGAAAAGTCTGCCTCTTTTATTTCTGCACCCTCTCCATCCAGGATAAGTGCTTTCCCTACATTCCTAGAGCCGCTATTCTGCTCTATTTCGTTCTTAATTTCTTTTTTCTTAAAAGCATTTAAAAACTTCTTAACAACAATAATAAGATTTCTCTTACCACCATTCTTCAATATACTGTTGTTCCATTGCATTATGTAACACCAGTAATTGTGTAAAGCGGTTAAAGATTGAACCTTGCTCATTCCGTGTCCTGCTCCAGCGATATTGTCATAAATGTTCACACCTTTGATATAGTGAAACATCTTTAGATCTTCGCCTTTGTACTCTTTGCCATTTACTCTTATTGATTTGATACCATTCAATACATTTTGATTGTCATATTCGATATAATAAGAACCTTTTTTAAATAAAATTAGTTCGGCTTTTGTATACAAATCAATTCTCATTACAAGCAACTCGCCAAACAAGATGTAATATAAAGCAAAATAATTAATAAACTGGTCTGTGTTGAGCAAAGAATTAGGATTTTGCAATGTATTTAACACATAGCTGCTTTTAACATCTCTAACATTATCCCCATATCCTTTTTTATAAGTTCCCCATTTTAAATTATTAATCGCTTCATTTATTCTTGTAATAGCCGAACTTGTGAAAGGGTTCTTGTACAATTGGCTCAAAAACTTTTCAGGATCTTCGTCTCCAAGAGAATAATTATTTATAAATTCTGATAGCGTAACTGGCGACCTGGTACTCCAAAATCCTTTTGAAAAAATATTAAGTCTCATTATCCACCTCCTTCTTGTAATAATGTTTATTTAATATATATGGTGTATAATCACTTAGTGCATATTTAATAGCATCAAAACTATGTGGGTCAATATTGAACGGCTTTTGTGTCTTTGGATTTTTTGCTATTAGTCCATCTTTATTAAAAAACCACTTCATTTCCGTTAATTCCCTGTATGTGTTAGGACACACATTTTTTTATCAATAAATATGTTTCTAAATGATTGTATCTTTTTGACCCCGGATTTACTTATATCACTTGTCTTTTTGACTGGATTAATCATTACATTGTTCATATTGTAAAAAGCTATTGCTTTTGGCTCAGCACTATCTGCATAAACAACTTCGCCATCATTTATCAATTTCTGTATCATTTCAGTTTCTAACATTTCCACATCAGTTAAATGATTATCGTAAAATTCATCATAGATATACAAATCATTCAATTCCTCATCTATCACAACTCTTACTATTGCATTGTAGGAATTACTAAAACCAAAATCGAATCCAGCAAATCTATTCCACTTGCCTTCAATCAATTTTTCTATCCTGCTTTGCTCCATATGATGTAAATTTCTGAACAGTGTATCTCCAGCACTTCCAAATCTTCCTAATGTCTTTATTGCCCTTAAATAGTCATCTGTTTCAGTTTCCAAGTCTGCTATAAAGTTATCAGGTAAAAATTTGTTATCTGTATACACCGAATGATGTAAATATATATTTTCGGAAAATACATTTCCTTTTTTTAGATTTACTTCATTTTTTATTTTCATAATTCGCTCAGCATATAGATTATTCTCGTCTTTACCAATGCTTTTTTTAGTACTTCACTCAAATATTTATATGTCCATACTCCGAATTCGTTCGGATTAGTTGTCAATATCAATATGTTTCTGTTTTTTTATACTTCTCAATCTCGATTTAAGTTCTTTGAATGATTTATAATCAATCTCATCTGCTTCCTCAATCCAAATTGTATCTATATCCTTTATTGATTTTATTTTCTTAACATTATCTAATCCTCTGAAAAATAAATTCAGTTCCTGTTACTGTGCAGATAATTTTTCATCGGCGTTGACGTGAAATAAAAAAATATTTTTCCAACCCAAAACTATATATAATGTCTTGAATATCCGCATAACGAAACTTTCTTTTAAATTCTCTCTTATTTGTCTTACAACTAAAAATTTTTTTCGTTTTTTTCTTGCAATGATAAGAGCACCAATTTAACTGCTGCGTTGTATGACTTGCTGCTTCCATATCCACCTAGTAGAAAAATAAATATGTTGACTATTATCTAACAAAAAAATTCTTTAAAATGATTATTTACTTCTCTCACTATTTCCATCAGATTCCCACCAACTTAATTTCTATTTTGTTATCTTCATTTATATCCGTTTTTAGTTTTGACCTTTCAATATCTAATTTTTCTTGCTGCAACGCTTCTTCTGCAAGTTGCTTATCAACTTCTAATAATTCGTAAGCAGTCAACATTTTTTTCCAGTCCTCATTAAATCGTTTCCCATTTTTTTAATAGTTGCATAAGCCTTGTCAATTATTTGGAGTCTTTTGGCATCTAGCGTTTCATCTTTTGAGATTTCCTTAGCCATTCTTATCACTAAGTTACGTTTTGAAATTTCCACGTTCTTTAGCACATCTCCTAAGTCAGAATAAACTTTTGAAAGAATATCATCCAACTGCTCTTCTGTTTTTTTCTAACCTGAGTTGTCTTATATTTTTTTCTTTTCTGTAATAAGTTGCGTTTGAAATCTCATTTTTTTCTCATTACTTCCTCTTTTGGAATATTGCTTAGAATATCTTTTTTTATTTGAATATCACGTTCATTTGAACGTTCAACGTTCGTTCGTTTTTTTTATCGCGAACGTTCATTTTATTCTTTTTCAAATATTCACTCTTCCAACGCCTCACAGTTCCTCCTGGAACGCCATATTTATCAGCCAGTTTCTTCAAAGTTCCTTTTGCAGCATTTTTCTCCTCCAAGTTCTTCCCATTCGCTCAGTAATAATTTTTTTAGTCACATTTATTCCCTCAGTTGCGGAAAAATTATCATATATTAACTCAACGATTTCTTTTTTTGCTTACATTCGGAGTTGATACTGCAACTTTAGATCTGTTCTTTAAATATTTTTTTCCAAGGCTGGTTTTAAATTAACTTTTTTTCTTTAAGAATATTTTTTTATTTCTTTTTGCACGAACTCTTTTTATCTGTACTTTTTAACAATCTTATTGTTCCAAATGCTATAAATCTAAAAATCAGATTTTATATTTAACCAATCCAATTCCTGTTGCTTTGTAGTGCTCTTGGTTTTTAGAAAATGTTAAAATTTCAACATCTTTGATATTCTTTTCTTTTTAATTTGCCTTTTCTCTTGCAATAGATATTGAAACAGCATTTTAACTTAACTCCGCTGTATTTGACCGCTGGCAACATATACGACTTATATAATTCAATATTTTCAAATTTATCTTTCTTATACATATCGCCTGGAAGCACAAATGCCACATAATCAAAATGTTGCATACTTTTCTTTATAAATTCTGTATGTAAATTTCCACCACTTCCAAAAGGCGGATTTCCAATTACAAGGCTGTTTTTCAAGTACGGAATATTCTGTTTAAGATAATCGCCTTTTATGATATTTTCGCCTTGTGGCTCTATATCATATCCAATCGCACTTTTAGGGAGTCTTTTAAGAAATGCTCCAGCACCTGCGCTTGGCTCAATAATTCTTGAAAACTTATTGATTGGCATCACATCTTTTTCAAGAACTTCAATCACTTTTCTTACAACTGGATCAGGAGTGTAATATTTATCGTTATGTATCTTCGCCATCCATTACCTCCTTAAATTCGCTCTTTTCAGCAATATGATTACAGCAGGGACAAATTAATTTAGTGCGTTTGACTTCTGTGTTATCTGTATCTTCATCTTCAATTTTTAGCTCTTCCATTTCCTCTTGCAAAATCTCATCAAGTTCAGACTGTTCAAAACCAAGTACACTTAAATCAAAATCATTTACTTCCAGCTTATTCAACTCGTACTGCAACTTTTCAATATCGAACTCTGTATTCATAGTTAATTTGTTGTGAGCAATAGCATAAGCTGTTTTCTGCTCCTCTGTTAAATGTTTTAACCTGATTACTTCAACTTCTGTATATCCAAGTTCCTTTAATGCCAAATATCTTCCGTGTCCTTCAATGATTGTATTGTTTTCATCAATAGCAATCGGATCATTGAATCCAAATTCTTGAACGCTGTTTTTAATCTGTTCAATTTGCCATTCAGGATGTTCTTTTACATTTCCGGAATATTCAACAATATCATTTATATTTACTTTTTCAATTTGCATTCTTACCTCTCTTTTCCTGAAAAAAATAGACAAAAAGACCGTATATATAAAAATCAAGGCTTTTTAATTCCTCAAATTTATAAATACGGTCATCATTTTGTGTACGTCGTTATTTATATTTTATTCAATTGTTATTTGAAACTTTTGAAATCAGGTTGCTTTTTGCATACTCTGCTTTGGTATTTCTTAGTTTCTGTTGTTTCTATTAATATAATCCCGTTAGGTCTTTTATCAATAAAGATTTTTTTCCTATTTTTTTTCACTTTCTAAAAAAATCTTTAATTTCTTTTGAGTTCTTTGCTTATACTCATTTTACCTCCTAATTATACCTTATTTTATTAGTTTTTTTCAAGTGTTCGAGTTCTGTTTTTTTCTTGAAAAAAATTTAAAATTCTAAACAATATTTTTTTTTGATTTTTTTCCATTACTTCCTTTATGCCTTTCGAAACAACTTTTTCACATGTTTCAAATTATGATAGACTATATTACTTGCTCTTCGTTCAAATTGAAATCGTGCTTGCATAAAATACGACATATAAACTTTATGATTATTTAAAGTATTATTTGATAAAAATCCAATAAAATCTAATAACTCTTCTATATTTTCACCCTTTTTTTAAATAATTTAATTGCTTTAGTTATTTCGTTTTTGTAATTCATCTAAACCTTTTTCAACGCTTTTTATGTTTTGAATAATAATTTCCTAATCGACCATAATTAAGAACTCCACCATAGGTTTTATGTTCCTTTTTCGCTTTTTCTATATATGATCTCGTATTGTCTAGAGTGTCTTCTATCATTTGTTTAGTCTTTTGTTCTTTGTATCCTTTAACAAACCAGAAGTCTGCCCGTTCTTTAGGTGGAATAATTTTTCTAAAAGCTCCCAAAGAATCGCCTTCTATTTTGCACTCTTCACAACAAAAAAAGTACTCGTAGTCAGGCATTTTCTTTTTAAAAATTCTAAATTCTAAACATCCGTCATCAATAATTTTCATGCCATTATATTGTTTTACCGCTTTGATATAGTTCCCACACTTGCCACATCGAAAAAGTGTTTCGACAACTTTAAATTTCTTTTCCATTTTTTGTCTCCTTTTTTTAAATATGATTAATTATACCATTTTACACTCTAATTGCAAAAAAATACAATCAAATTTATTATTGCGTAAATCAGCAGAATATTTAAAAAAACCAAAAAAACTAAAAAAATACATCACATTATAAGGCGTATAATTAATTTTTAGTTATTCCTCTTAATTTCTTCTTTACATCTTCAACTAAAAGCATACAGATAACTAACTAAAAAGAAAACTAAAAAAATATTGTAACTGCTGCACTTAAAAATTCTCATTATTATTTCCATTTACTCCTCCCAACTCTATAAATTTTTCTCCGTAATTATTTATTTTGTCATATTGTTCCCTCATTTTTTTCAAAGCTCTGATTCACGTTCAGATATTTTTTTTCTCAAAGCTCTTTAAGTTCGCCTTTTTATTTTTGCTTTCCAAATATTCTTTTAATTCCTTAAATTTATTATCAAATTGGCATTCTATTTCTTCGATACTCAAATTTCTTGATTGATAGTTTTCCTTTCACTTCAGTTATCGCTATATTCAATTCAATCCTCTTTTTAAAATCAAGTTCAAAAGAAATACAAAAATAATCTATATAATTCATGCTTTCTTTTATTTCAAAGTTTTTCAACTGTTTCGTCTTTCAATATTTCAGTTAATTCTTTTTATCTTTTATTCCGTATAATTCAATAAGTTTCATTTTTCTTCTCCTAATTTCTATCGTTTTTCCCGACATCATCCAAACGTTCTTAATACCATTTTGCTGACATCAGCAATATGCTTTTTGTTGACTTCAACAAAAATGATTTTTATCCTGGATCTATTATTTTCAATAAAAAACTCATACAATCCGTAAAGCCATAAGTATCCCAAAACCTAAACTTGCTAACATTCCGAGCAGATTATAATTCTTCATTCTTTCTACTGCATTTTCAAATATTGTCCAAATAAATACAATCCAAAATAAAATTGGTACTAATAATATTAACAATATTGCTATTTTCATTTTCTCCTCCTAATCTTTCTCTAATAAAAACGACTTTCTGTGACTGAACTTTAAAATACAAGTTCAGGAATTTCCCCAGTCCTATTTATTTCGTCCAGCACATCTAAACACTCCTGCTTTAACTGTTCCACATGTTCCTTTACAACCACTTTCTTTATTTCTTTAACCTGCTTTTTGTAGTATTCTTCTGCCTCACTGTCAGTCATTTCGTAGTGTTCTTTAAAAAGTTTCAAAATACCTTTTTTCAATTCTACCACTTTATTTCTCCTCCTTAATAATTTCTCTATAATACCCCTCTTTAAGCCTTTTTCTAAACAGTTTAAAGTGATTAGGATAAACTTCTAGTAGTTCATAAACCAATTGCGGATTCAACCACACACCTTCAATATGATACTTCTCCTCAAACTCCTTTTGACCTCCGTCGTGGAACTCATTGTGATGTATCCTACACAAACTCATAAACGGTGTTTTTAGTCCATCATCATTCTCATAAGTTCCAGCAGCACTTGCAATTGTTTTCCAATGATGTAAATCCGCCCCTTTTCTTCCGCAAATTGCACAAGTTCTTGACTTTAAGCAAGCGATAACATATCTTTGAGTTATGTTGTCAATTTCCAGTATATGTTTATACCTTTTATCGTGCCTGCCTAGAATATATAAATTTATTCCAAGTTCTAATACCTGCTCTATGATGAAAGAAATGAATTCGTTTGCTGTTTCCATATCACATTTTGCTGTTGAAAATTCTAGCCTGTCTGTTGCTATTGCAAACTGCTCTTTCATCAGTTCCTTAATCTCTATCAAAGTATATCCAATCTCATCTCCGAATTGCTTTAATAAAACGTGTATCAAGCTATTCTGTGCCTGTGATAATTTCTTTACTGGAATAACTTTTATCGGAAAATGATTTAAATATTCTTCCAATTTTTCTTTTATTCCTGGATAAACCTTCTCCACAGGCAACGTTATTATTATTTCCTGATTTGAGATTTCAGCATTTGCCATTTCTCTTAGCCTTCCTTTTCTTAATAAATTTAATATTCTTGAATAAATTAGCATTTAACTTCATAAAGTTAAAAATCGCTATCATTTACTTTTATTCCATTTAAAAGTCTTGTTTTTATTCTTTCTAATACATTCTCATCCATTTTTCCTCCATAAAAAAATCACAGCTAAATTAATAACTGTGATTCTTTTTCGTTATGCTTGTATTATTTTTTTGAAAAAAACAAAATCTCCATTTTTATCCATTTCAACCAGTTCTTCCCCATTTTCTTTAAACAGATCTTGGCAATATTTTTCTAGCTGTTTCATACACCAACCAATTAAATAGTTTATATTTTTCTAGTTTATTTTCCCATAATTTAATTCCTCGCTTTGATACTCTTCGCCAGTGTACAAACAATAGATTATCAAAAAAATGTTTGAACACACCCATCTAGCAATTCTCTTTCATTCTCAAAATCCTTTAATGTAAAAAGGCTTTAAATCCTCAGATGGATTAAATTTAACAAAAAAATTTCGTTTAATTCATTAAAAAAATATCTTTGTACTCCATTCCAATCAAAGTTTATCAGATTTTTTTCAGCTTTTTCTCTAATGCTCCAAAAAAAGTTTATAATTTTTTTATTTTTTTCTCAAACTTCTCATATGTTTCTCCACCATCTCTTCCATTCTTTTATAAATTAGGAATTGTATACTTTCCAAGTCTATTCTTTCCATTCCGATTTCATTTTCTATAATTTCATCAGAAATATCTTTTCTTGTTTCTTTGCCAATAAACTTTCAAATCCATCTTTTTTTAGCAATTATTTGAAAAAAATTTCTGTTAATTTATCAGTTACTTCAAAATCACATTTCTCTTTAAATTCTTCAAATGTTTTTTTATTTTTTTTCTATCGACATCTTAATTTGCCTCCCTTAATTCAGACTTTTTTTCGATCCAATTTTGAACATATAACAAGGCTTCTTTCAAATCTTTTCTTTTTATATCTCTATAACTTGCCACTCCAAAACGGTCTTTTACATCTCTATGTATTGCTGGAAACATTAATTTTCTTTCGGCATTAATTACATCTAATCTTTGATATACCCTAACACTTATCGCTCTTTGCAATTTTCTTTGTTCTCCTGAATCTAGTGTTATTTCATTATCAACTTTATTTTCCACTACATCTATCCTATGTTTTACATTTTTCATTTCTTTTTGCTTGTAAAATTATCATATCTTCAATTGTTAATGGTTTTTGAATATTATCTTTAATAACATTTTTCATTCTTTCAAATTCATTGATGTATGCCACATTCAAAACAAAAGGCAATTGGTACTGACGCATTATACCCACCGATTAATTGCGCTATACCTTTTTGTGTGATTAAATAATTTTTATAGACTTTTTAAAAATTCCCTTCTACTTTATACGAACTAGGTATATAAAAATTCAGTAAAATCAAGGTTTTTCTCCGAGAGCGGAACTTTCCGCTTTCGTAAATTCTCTATATATCCTTCTATTTTTTTCTAATAAGTCTTTATGATTAACTCCCAATTCTTCATTTACTCTATTACTTGTTGTTACTAATACTCCATTTACGTTTTCTACACTTACTTTAATTAATTCCATTCTTTATATCCTCCATTATACTATATATTTTTGATTTGTTTTTTTCTGCCATTATTCCTGCTTCAAAAAAATTCTCTTTTTAATATATCTTCGTATTCCATTATTGTACTTTCAAACTTAAAGTTTTTTTCATTCCGTGTTGTTCAAGTATCTTACTTTTCAAATATCACGTCAAAATATTTCAAAAATTCTTCTTTCACAGTTTTTAACTTCCCTTCTCTTTCTTCAAGAAGTTTTTTTCTGATAATGCAAATTGTTGCTCTTTGTTCATAAAATTTCCTCCTAAAAAAATATTGATTTTTTTGGAGTTTATACAATATAATAAGGTTGCTAGTCACTTATTATAGTGTATTTCTCCTATATTCTTAACAGAGGTATAGGAGATTTTTTTTATTTCTTTTGGATAATAAGTTTTCTGTTTTTCTTCATCAAGGATAAGTTCAATGCTTCGATTGTTTTCATCTATCCTAATTTTTTTCTAAAAAAACTAAGTGGCAATGTTAATTTTTGCTGATTTGTATTTTAAATCTTTACCACTACTTCCAAAAGAAATGTTTAAATCTTTCTTTTTCATTTCTTCCTCCCTATTAAGTAACTTAATTATATATTAAGTTGCTTAATTTATCAACTACTTTTTTTAAAATTTTTTTATTATACTCTATAAACTCCACAATATTTCTAGGTTTCACAGTTATTATATTCAGTTGTCATTGTCCTGTTTTTAGTTTTTTTATTCAACAAATTGTTTTTAAATTCGGTCTAAAAATAATTTTTCCCTTTCAATATTTTTCCATCTTCCTTGAAAATTGCTTTTCCATTTTCAAGTTTTGACATATTGCTTTTTGTGAACTTCTTCAAATGCTTTCACAAAAATATCGTTAAACTCATTTTTAAAGACTTTTTCAAAAATAAATTCGCTTTTATCATTGCATCCAAAATAAATCACATTTACAGCAGCTTCAACATCGCCTTTACATTTTTTTCTAACAACGTCCCTATTAAGATATAACACATGTCACAAACCGCATCTAACATTTCTACTCTATCCTTATTTTTTTCTGCCACTTCATATTCTTTCAATTCTTCGTCAAATAACTTTTCTCTTAATCCCATTCTCTCGTCAGTCATTTCTTTTTCCAAAAATTCCTGCTGTCCAAATGCAATATAAAATTCTTTTACTAATCCGACCAATTTATTCCATTGTTCCATTATTCCTCTAATTCCCTTCTTATTTTTGTTAAATTAATTATATTTGTTATCACTATTTCTTCATTTTTAAAAACCAAAAATTTGTTTTTTTACGCCCTCAATAAACATTTCTAAAACTTCACTTTCTGCATAGTCTCCTTTTTCAACGAAAACCGTACAATTTCAGAATTTACATCACCAAATCTATCTTCATATTTAAACGATACAAGATATAATATTTTATCCATTATTTAATTTCCTCCACTTCTATTTCCACTTTATCAAATCCACAGCCAACTAACTTTTTAACATTTAATTCCTCTATCTGTGAATCATCTTCATAAACAATTTTAGTCATCGAATCCAAGATCGCTTTATTGTAGTTATCTATATCCCTTTTTCTTTTATCCTTGAAATAAAGCCATATATGGACTTTCAAACTATTAGCCAAAGGTTTACACTTAAATTGTTTTTTAAGTTCACCACAGGCTAAATTTTCAAAGATTTTGCCCCTTTTAGATTTGTATCTTCCATTCGGTTTATTTACCCACAAGGAGTTTACAGACGGTGGCATTGTGGATAATTCTAGTTTTATCAATCCTTTTCTCTCCTGTTCTCTTCCAGCTTAAATTTATACAACTCATCGTAGGAATATTCCAAAGCCTTTTCCAGTTTGCTTTCAGGAATCTCCCAGTTAAATTGTTCTATGCTTTTCACATTTCCACGATGTCTTCTTATAAATTTAATCCATTCGTTTTTATCGGTTGTCTTCAGCTCATTGTTATCTATTTTTAGACAAATAAGTTTTATTTTCTTGTTTTGAATTTGTATTCTCAATATTTTGCTTCTTCCTCGAATTCGATTTTTGATAATATTTCTAGCAGTTTTTTCATCTCTGGATTTCTAAAAGCATAATTTAAATAATCGACTGGATTTCTATAATGATGTCTGTTGCATTCTATATGCTCTCTGCAGGCTTTCTCTGTCAAAAAAGCATTACTGTAAACATTTTTAAAGTCTCCGTTCACACAATAAAGTCCAATATTTTCGTTTTCTAAATTTTCCAAAGAAATATTCCCAATTTCTTCTAACGTTTCAATATCGCCATCATCTGTATTTTCTCTTAAAATAAACTTCAGCTCCTCCACACCTTCTTGATTCCATTCAAAAATCCCTAACACCTCTCCTTCGTGCTCTGCTTGAAAATAATCTCCTTCTTCATTTACATCTGCTTGAAATTTCTCATGCCTAACTTGGTACACTCTAGGATTAGCGGTCATTCTACTACTTTGTGTATTCAATTCATGTTTTAGTTCTTTTAAAAACTCGAAATCTTCTGTAGTTAAATTATTTATCATCATTTTTTTATTTCCTCCTGATTTTTATATTTTTGTTTATTTTCTCCATTTATCTCATCCTAATAAGCAATTTCTTGCATTTCCACATTTCTTATCCTCCTAAAATATTTCTTCCTTGAATCCATGTTTCTTTAACCATTTTCTCGAAAATTCTTTTTCTTCGTTTGTGCAGTTTGGTAAATTGCATATTCCTTTGTGTACCCCTGCCCAAAAAGCCAAGTTATTTCTCGGCATATTTTTGTTATGTTTATACATAAATTCTTTTATTTTTGTCCATGTTGTAAGTTAATAACACCTTCTTTAATTCGTCTTGATAACTGTTCATTTATCCTCCTAATATAATTCCTCAAAATCTTTTTTTATAAATCTCTTCTTCGGCTTTCCCAGTTAAAAATATAAGTTTTGCATTTGCTTCGGATTCTGTCCAATAATTTATCGCTGCCGTTTATGTTGAAAAAAAGGCGATAATTGCTTAGCATCTAAATTTGTGTTTATTATTAGCGGCTTATTGTTCTCATAAATAAAATTCAGGATCATAAACATTTTTTCTTTTCCCCAGTCACTTAAAAATTCATTTCCCAGGTCATCAAAAATTATTAATTCTGCTTTTGACAATCTGCTGAATAAAAAATCATCATTCTCATTTTCAAAACTTTTATAGCTTTTTCTGATTTCTTCTAGCAAATCGGATAAAGTTGTCTTGTAAACAAGATATTTTTGATTCAAAACATTCATTATGCAAGTTGTATAATAAGTTTTGCCAGTTCCAGGATTGCCGCTCATTAATATTCCAAGCCCTTTTTGCTTGATTATTTCAAAGTTTTTGCAATATTTCTCAAACGACTTCTTAAATTCAGTTTCTTCAGGCGTTTTAACTTCTGCATTTTCAAATCTTTTATGCCAATCCTGTTCCGTTAATTTTGATAAGCCCATATATTTTTCAATTTCTTGCTCTTTAAAAATACTAGCTGATACACTTGGAGCACTAATTCCAGTCATCGAATCCCTTTGAGTAGTCTGGCTTATAATCATTGTGCTTGTCAAACCCCTTTTTCTCAACATTTCTTGTATAGCTTCTCTTATTTCCTGTGTTTCCATTTTTATTTCCTCCTGTTTTTTGTTTTAAATAACTCTCGAACTTATTTCCAAAAAGTGTTTCTGGATGCAAATATTTCTCCATATCTGTACCTAGCCATTCTTTGCACTTCTTGTCTATAACGATTTTAAAGTCTTCCAACTCATATTTTTCTCTTAGCCTTGCTTTTATGAGTGTTTGTGTTTTAGGTGATGTTGAACTATATTTTTCTTTTCCTGTACGTTCTGTTTTTTCGTTCAAATAATCTATCACTGAACTATATATATTATTTAATATATTAGTATTATTATAATTATATATAGTATTATTATTTGTCGGATTTTTTCGAGTTTTTTTGGCTCTTTTTCGGATTTTTTTCCGAGATTTGCTCGGATTTTTTTCCGAGTTTTTCTTCAAAAAGACGGATTTTTCCGAATTGTTTTCTTTAAATTCATTCCAAGTTTTACCTTTTGCAGTAATTCTTATTAAATCTTTTTTTGCCTTGCTTTTAATATATTTGATAAGTCCCTTTTTCCTGCAATGCTTTTAAATTTCTGTATACAGTATCAGACTTTTCGAAAAAAACATCGGCAGTTCTTCTAGTATCAAATTTCTTGATACAAAATAATATGTTTTATTCTCAATAATTTCTTCTTTTTGCCCAAGCAGGTGCTTCGTAAAAGCAAAAGAAAAATAAAATCCCTTGAGTAGCATTTTATTTGCCACTCCATGCATTTGGCATTGTTTAAATATGTCGAGAATCTCATAGTTCCACTTCCTCTCCCTACATCTTGTGTTTTTTTAAACAACTTGTGCTATAATAAACACAAGATATAGATTTCCATAATTTTTTTCCTGGCACTCTTTGGAGTGCTTTTTTTATTATTTTTTTTAATCCTTTAAACTCGTTTTTTTATCATTTTCTTTTTTTGATTTTTGTGCTATAATATTAACAAAAAAACAAAGGAGAACTATTATAATTCTATTGATTTGAAAAATATTAAAATATATTTCTGAAAAAGAAAAAAAGTTAGTTATAATAATTTATTAAAACGATTCAATTATCACTCAAGAGACGTTTTTAGATATAAGGATTAATAATATTCTTGAATATGTTTCAAATTATTACGACAATAACATTAATGACGATATTATTGAAATTAATCCTAACGGCATCACTTTCCTGAAGATTTTTAAACTTGAACGCAAAAAAATAAATTTATTACTGAACTTAAAATCTTTTCACTTAAAAATCTTAACTTCTATTTTTTTGTTCCAATAATAACAAGTATTTTAACAACGATTGTCATATGGTATCTAATAAACCATTGGAAATGGTTCGCTTTTGATTTTTAAAATCTACTAACTAAAGTATCTAGCCAAAAATATACAATGTTATTATTGATGTTGCTACTGATAAAAATTATTTGTAGCAATATTTTTTTCCAGTTCATTTATCTCACCTCTCTTATTTTATTTTTTTGCCCCCTGTCGGAAACACTATTTTCCAATGGCTCACTAGAAAATAAAAATATTAATTCCACCCCAGCATTTCTTTTTACAAAGGTTATTTCTTGTAAATCTAATGTTGGGGTTGTTTCTAAGACTTTGTTTCGTAAATTACAAACTAAATTATGAAGTTCGGTTATTCTTTTTTCTTTTTCGCTCATCTCACACCTCCTTACCTTTTTGCGTTTTTTTATGGTATAATAATATTAATAAAATTAAAGGAGATTAACCATGTTAAGTGATATTGATATAAAAAAATATTAAAATTTATCTATAAAAGCAACAAAAGCCTATAAGTGTGATATTCTTAAAAAAATTTCCTCAAGAAAAAAATATTCCACTAATTTAAGATTAAAGGAAATGGAGGAGGAAGACTTTGAAATCTACGCACCTTTTTGAAAGCAGTAAGTATATAATTTCAGAATATGAAATTATTCAAGATATTAACGGAATAAATACCTGGCATAAACTGGATATTTATTACCTCACTGACTATGGCAAAAAAATTTATTCAAGATTATTGTCAAAATGTTAAAAAAATATCAAAAAAAGACTTTTTGGATAAAAATTTCTTTTTGGAATTTATGCGTTCTGTATTTTGTCCTCTGATTGTTGCTTTTATTACAACACTCCTAACTTTATATGGCAAAAAGTTTTTTTAATATCCCTTAGTATTAACATCAGTGTTCCATGGATAATATCAAAATTCTTAGCTGTGTAGTACGATATTATCCCTGCTACAATGCTTGGTATTATCCAGTTTAATATTACCCATTTATCAATTTTATTCATCCCACACCTCCTCCCTCGATTCCTGGATTTTTCATTTACTTTATTTGCATTTTGTCAAATGATTTTTGCATAAAAAAATTAAACCATGTCAAGTTTTTTTCAAAAAAACTTTACGAATAGTTTTTTTAGTATTTTTTTAAAAAGCATGATCTATATTCTGCCTAGTATATCCTGTTATTTTTTTCAATGTTTTTTTCCATGTCAGATCTTTGTCAATTTTCAATTTTAAAAAAATCTTTTTGTGCTCAGAATTTTTATTTTTTTGTTCATTTTTTTCACCTCGATTTATTATAACTTTTTAATTTGCATTTTGTCAAATACTTTTTTTAAAAAAAGAAGCCAATTGACTTCTTTATATAAACCAAGTTATTCATAAAAGCTTATTCCATCACCATCTTTATCTAGTTTTTGACTATATCCTGGCTGTCCTTTTTAATATCCCAGCATAACCCTTGGTTCTAAACTTTCTTTGCAACTTTTTGAAATACAAGTTATTTTTGAGAAACGTTTTTTTATTAATTTTGATTTCTTTTTCAGCAATTTTATTTTTGAAGTTTTGGGTTATTTATATTTTCAACTATTGCTAATCTTTCTTTTTTTCAAATTGTTGAGACTTTTTGATTGATATAATTGATTGATGACATTTTTTTCGATTTTTTTAAAAATTTTACCAATATTTTTCATTTCGGGGGTGTAATTCTGATATATTCCATTCATACATAATTCCTTCGAGTTCTTGACTTCTTTTAGAATTTTTTTCAACTCATAATATTTCTGTATTACAAATGAATAATCTTTTAAATCTTCTTTATACTTTGCTAATATTTCTAATCGTTTTTTTGGATTTTGAGTATTTTTTTATAAAATTATTAATTTTATTATTAAGCAAATTAAAAATTTTTTTAATATTACTTTCAGAAACAGCAGGAAATCCAAAATTATTTATTTCTTTTTCTAATTGTTCGAATTCTGAATTTTCCTGTTTTTTTCAGGAGAAATAAAAAAATATCTAACAGTTTGTTAGAAGCCTTTTGCGAAGACTTAGCGTTCCCCGCTTCTGAATCACAAGCAAAAATTAATAACGCACCAAAAACATAATAAACCAATTTTTTTCTTATTCAATTTTTGACCCCCTATCTTAAACTCTTTTTTCTATTTCTCATACTTACAACCATACTAATAATTCCTTTACATATTACTTTATCAAGTTCATAATTTTGAATCACTATATCTGCATAGGCTGGATTATAAGATTTTAATATCAAATTCCCTGTTCCTTCCTCAAAGAAAATTTTTTTTAAAAATTTTTCCTCTCCATAATACACGACACCTTCTTTTCCGTTCATTGATCGTATGTCAAAAAATCCAGTATCAACAACAATAATATCGCCATCATGGTAATACGGCTCCATACTGTCTCCACGAACTTTTGTAGCAAAATCACTTTTTTTTATATTCCCATTCAGTTTAGGCAAACTTATATATTCTATTTCATCGATATTATCTGTATATTCAATCAAACCATTCCCGGCACTTGCCATACCAAAAAGAGGGATTTGAATAAAACTATTAAATACTTCATCAGATATATTACTTGAATGTTTTTTTCTGGATTATGTCCTAACATTTCAATAAAATCTTTTTTTCAAAACTTTAGACAAAGCAATTAATAAATTCGTATCCAATTTTTGCCTTTCCATGCTTTCAATTCTAGAAAGTGCTGAAACTGAAATATCTACACCTTCTTTCTTCAATTTATCAACAACATCTTCCTGAAAAATACCCAAGTTCTTCACGTCTTTTTCTGATTTCGTTAGAAACCCTTTCTATTTTATTCATATTCTTAACCTCCGTTATTATTATTAAAATTATACCTTATTTTTTTGACATTTGTAAAATGATTTGAAAAAAATCAAATAATTATTTGACAAATGTAAAATTATGTAGTATAATAATCTTGTAAATGAAAAAAATATTATTTTTTTAATCATTCATTTGCATTTTGTCAAATGAAATAACAAAAAAATATAAATAGGAGATGATAAGGTATGGCAGATCTAGAAAAAGAAGTAGAAAGTATAATATTTGATTTGATTGATAGTGAAGACTTAAAAATAAATGACAACGATGAGGTCGAATATACACAGGAGTGGCTGAACAAGTGGCTTATGGAGTGTATATTAGATGGATATTCAACTAAAGAAGTGATAAAAATCCGTGAGTATTTTGAGAACTTTTATTACGAAGATGAAAGGGAAACTTGGGACACGGTCTATTACGAAGATTGCAACGGCGGAATAGACTGGTACGAAGAAAACGAAAGAATGGAAACATTCATCGTTGAAACTAAAAAGGTGGGATAAATGGATAAGATGTGTGAACTCATAAAAACTCTAAAGGATTTAAAGCTCACAAGAAATGAAATGAGAAGAGGTCTAAACGAGTTTGAGTTATCAGTAATCTCAAAAAGATGCAAAATAACAGGGATCGAAGCTCGCAGACTAGTAAAACAATTTTTGAAAAGAAATATAAGATTACGGAGGAATAAAAATGAAATTTGAAGTATTAGAAATGGTAAATGAAAAACAACAAAAAAAGGCTTTTGAAAGAAAAAAAGAGGCAAAGAAATTAAAGAACAGAATCAAAAGATTATTTAAAAAAATAAAAGGATTGATGTTTTATCAAACTCATTAGCGAAAGTTAGTGATACTTAGCTAGTGAGTTTAGATAAGATATTAATAAAAAAATTTAGGAGGAATTAAAAATGAATAAAGGATTGCTAAAAGGTATCATAAAAAAACTGAATTGTCTAAAAAAGGTTATAAAATAAAAAAATGCTAATATGAATATTGAAGACAATGCTGTTGAAATACTAAAAAGATAAATATGTAACTAAAAAAAGAAATAAACGATCTAAGAAATTGCATCTCAAACTGCATCAACAGATACATTGAAAAAAAGCGTACATTTCCTGGAGAGATATGCACTTTAGATTAGAAGGTGACTGTAGTTTCGGAACATTTTTTTGGGAAGTCGATATTTTGGAAAATGTAAGAATATAGATGTTTATGTAAAAGAATTATAGAGATAAAAGAATAAAGTCTGATGTTCTGTTTATAATAGACAACTTTACAGATTATTCATGTTTAATGATGCCGACTTTATAGAAAATAAAGGAAAACAGGAGGAAAAATGAAAAGAGATATTGTAGAAATATACAAAGAGTGTGGTAATTTTCATCAGGCAGTCAAAGAAAGCGGATTACCGGCACTTGTGGCACATGTGAAACTGCTATCAAGCGGAGTGTTAAAAATCCAAGACAAAATAAAATATGGAAGCGAAAGTGCAAGGCTTGGTGGAAAAGCTGAAGAACTTTTTCAAAAGTTAGTTCCGGAAGCAGTTGATGCTAACAAATACTGGCAACGAAATAACCCTAAATACGACTTTATGTATAAGAATATGACTATAGATATAAAGTTCAGTTCATGTTATAAAAGTCGCAAGAACAAAGAATCCAACGCAAGGCATTGGACAGCAAGATGTAATGGAACTGCAAATTTATATGTGATTTTTCTAGAAAACGAAAAAAACACTGATGAAGAAAAAAAACTGGAAAATCCTTACATCTTGTTAATACCGAACGGATTTCTGCATATCAAGAAAAACAAGCATTTTACAAAAAGTTCTGTATTTTTTACAGACTTTCAAGTAAAAAAAGAAAACTTGAAAGAAATGCTGGATGAATATGCAGGGGCATTGGAGGGGGCAATATGACAAATACGATGAAATGGATGATTTTGATTCTAACATCAATTTCGATTCAGATTGAAGTGCTCAGAGTTAAAGGGCATTGGATATTTGGTGGTAATGTGGCATTTCCGTTTTTGATGGCTATGCTGCTGTGGTGGTGTCCTAGAGTGATTAAAGATTTTAGAAGATAGGAAAAAACAAGAAAAGAAAATTGGAGCTGGAGGAAAAGAAAATGTTTGATGACTATATAAGACAGCAAAATGTAAGCCTTAACTTTTTTAAGAATGTTGCTAAGAACTTGCAGGAGCTCAACAAAGAATTAAAAGAGGATAATGACAAGTATGATGAACAGCAGATGGAACAGATGTATAAGTATTATGAAAACGGAGGTATGATAAATGAATATTAAAGATTTGAAAACTTTTGAAGATAGATACAATTATGATGTAAAAAAATTAGGAATGGTTGAAAAAAAGGGAAATTTGATTATTTAAAGCTGGGCTTATGCCCTAGAAATTAGCAAAAAAATTTTTGATGAAAAAAATGTACATGGAGAATAATAAAAAAATGATAACGGAAGTTTTATTCATAATGGATTTTTTTGCTATTAGAGATGACTTTTTTTAGGACAGACAGAGCAACATTTTTTTCCCAATAATAGACCATTACAATAAACCTATACAAAAATCCTAATCCTTACCAAATAAACACTTCTCAAATGAGAGGATTTGCGAAACTTTTTGCGATGGTATCAGGGTTTGGTCTATCATTGTATGTCGGAGAGGATCTAAACTTTATTTGGACGAGGAAAAAAACAATCAAAAAAACAACAGCAGGCTAAAAGCTAAAAAAAGGATTTAACAGAAGAAGAAAAAAAGTGAAAATTGCAACTAATTTAATTTCTAAGATGACTTCAAAATATCAAAAAAACAATTGATGATTTCTTTAAAAATACACGAAGTTGATAATATAAATAAATTGAATAATAAAGAAATACTCAGTTTGTATTCAAAAATTAAAGAATTAGAGAAAAAAGGAGTGTAACTAACTATGAATATAGCAATACTAATGGGCAGAATGACAAGAGACCCTGAACTAAGATATACATCAAGTGGGAAAGCATATGCCAATTTTACACTAGCTGTGCAGAAAACAAAAGATGAGGCAGAATTTATTGACTGCATGGCTTGGGAAAAGACTGCAGAAACAATTGCAGAATATTTTAGAAAAGGTAACAGAATACTGATAAACGGGAAAATAGTTACAAGCACATACGAAAGCAATGGAGAAAAAAGAAAGTCTGCAAAAGTTCAGGCATTCAGCTTTGAATTTATTGACAGCAAAAATAGTGGGAACAGTCAAAACAGAAACAGGAATAATTATGATTCTGATGAGGACGAAAGTTTTCCTTTTTGATAAGAATAAGAAATGATAGTAAGGAGAAAACGAAATGAATAATTTGAGCCTAATAAAATACGAACTGAAAGAAATAAATAATATAGTAAATTTTTTTAGACAGCGAAAATAACGAATTAGATGAAAAAAGCAATAAATGACACAAAAGAAAGTGTTTCGTTGCTTTTTAGCGGAAAAAAATCGAATCAGACTTTGAGTTAATTTTTAAAAGATTTAGAATCCAAAGAAGAAAAATGCAAAGAAATTGCAGACTTCTATGCAAAAAAAGCAAAAACAAGCAAATGAAAAAAAGAAAAAGTTCTAAAGAGTTAATTATAACAACAATGAAGGGCTTGGTACTAAAAAGATTGGAGACTGAAACAGGTACATTTACAATTAAAAATAATGCTCCGTCTTTGAAAATTGACAACGAGGATTTAATCCTCAAAAATTTGTGAGTTATATACAAACTAGAAAAAAATTGAAAAAAACGAGATAAAAAAAGAAATAAAAAAACGGGGTAGAGATTCCAGGAGTGCATTTAGAAACTACTCAAAGTTTATTAATTAAATAAAATTGTGGGGGGCATTGAGAGAAACGGAGGATTGAAATGGCAACAAGCGACTGGAACGGAGAAAAAAATTAAAGAAGATAAAGAATTTTATATTGTAAACGGAGATATAGTGGATAAAAACGAATTAGAAGAACAGGAGGAAACAGTATACTATGATTGCGATGGAAAAAGCATATTTTTGAAGATGAAGTAGAATGTTTTGAAAAACATTAGTAACGCAATTGAAAAATATAAAAAAAGGATACATTTTGAAATTGATTGTTATACAGAAAAATAACAATCCGATTCATTTAGATGAAATAAAGAAGTTGAATAATACATTGCAAAAAATTGAAAACAAAGGATTAAATAATAAATGATAAAATATGTTATATCAAATTATTTTGATATGACAGAATGGAGGGATAATGAAGATAAAAAAATATTTTTTTATAATGCCAAGGATATTATGAAAATATTGGAAGTAAGTTTAAGTCAAGCATACAAAGTGATTAGGGAGTTAAACGAAGAATTGAAACAAAAAAGGAATACGTGTGCAACGTGGAAAAAGTGGCGATTGAATATTTTTAATGAGCGCTACAAAATTGCTTAGGAGGTATTTATATGTCTGTTTACAAACGAAAAAAATGAAAAGAAATGGACTGCTGAAGTAAAATATGTGAATCCTATAACAAAGGAAATTTGTACAAGATACAAAACAAATTTTGCCAAGAAAAAAAGAGGCATTAGAATGGGAAAGTAAAATTTTTTTAAAAAAACTTTCCTCTTCTGGAAATATGCTTTTTCGAAAGTCTTTGCGAAATTTATTTTGATGACATTAGATTAAGATTAAAAAGAAACCAGTTTGTCTTCTAAAAATTGTTGTTATAAAAAAATATATAATTCCATTTTTTTGGGAAATATCCTATTAACGAAATATCTCCAACTTTAATAAGAAAGTTTCAAAACGAGATATTACTTAAAAAAATTTATCTAAAAAAATTATATGCGTTTTATGGAAAAATCAACTAAAAGGCTATTTTTCAATTTTGCCGTAAGATATTATGATTTACCGAGTTCGCCAATGGCAAAGGTAGAAATGGTTGGATCAAGAAAAAAACTATAAAAAGAAATAAATGTTTGGACTTTAGATGATTTTTAATAAATTTATTGAAACAGTTGATGATGAAAAAATCTTTATGTATTTTTTTAAATTATTATTTTGGACTGGTATGAGAACAGGCGAAGCATTGGCTTTTAACAATTAGAGACATAGATTTTCAAAACAAAATTTTAAATATTGATAAAACTTTTACCAGGCTCAATAAAAAAAGATATTATAACAAGTCCAAAAAAACTGAGAGCAGTATCAGAAAAAAATTAAATTAACTAACGATCTAACCAATTTACTCGAAAAACTATATAATAGGATTTTTTTAAACCTAGTCCACGATTAAGGATTTTCCAATTTCTTCCTTCGCTCCCGCAAATAAGGAAAAAAAGTTTGAAGGATATATAAAGAAATCAGGAGTACACAGATTAACTTTACACGATTTAAGACATTCACACGCAACTATGCTTGTTAATTTAAACGAGAATATTGTCGCAATTTCTAAACGGTTAGGGACACGAAAAATATACAAATGACTCTTAATACTTATTCACATTTATATAAAGATTCAGACGAAAAGATGTTGGACACACTGAATAAATTAGAAAAAAATAAAACACCCTAATTTAGAGTGTTTTTGTGATTTACTGATATTTTACTGATTTTGCCATTTTATAAATTACTTAAAATATTTATTTTTTTAAAAGGTTTTAAAGTGATTTTACTTTTTAATCCAAGGCATAAGTTTTCTTAATTCTGCTCCAACTTTTTCTACGCCGTGATTAGCAAATTCTTTTCTTTTTTCTTTTAAGAATGGTTGTCCTGCTTTGTAGTCAGCTAAGAAGTCATCAGCAAATTTTCCTGATTGAATATCTTTTAAAACACCTCTCATAGCTTCTTTAGTTTCAGGCGTAATAATTTTTGGTCCAGTTAAGTAGTCTCCGTATTCAGCTGTATTTGAAATTGAATTTCTCATTGTTGCAAGTCCACCTTCGTAAATTAAGTCTACGATAAGTTTCATTTCGTGAATACATTCAAAGTAAGCATTTACTGGGTCATATCCAGCTTCTGTCAATACTTCAAATCCAACTTTCATAAGTTCTACAACTCCACCACATAATACTACTTGTTCTCCGAATAAGTCAGTTTCTGTTTCTTGTCTGAATGTAGTTTCAAGAATTCCACTTCTTCCTCCACCAATTGCTGATGCCCAAGCTTTAGCAACTTCCATAGCATCTCCTGCTGGATCTTTTTCTACTGCTACTAAACAAGGTACTCCACTTCCTTCTTGGAAAGTTCTTCTTACTAAGTGTCCAGGTCCTTTAGGTGCAACCATGAATACACTTATATCTTCTCTTGGAACTATTTTTTTGAAGTGAATGTTAAATCCATGTCCAAATGCAATATATGCTCCTTCTTTTAAGTTTGGTGCGATGTCTTTTGCATAAACTTCTGCTTGTAATTCATCTGGAATTAAGATCATAACTATATCTGCACCTTTTACAGCATCTGCAGTTTCTTTTACTGTAAATCCAGCTTCTGTAGCTGCATCCCAAGATTTAGAACCTTTTCTAAGTCCAACAGTTACATCAAATCCACCTTCTTTTAAGTTTAATGAATGAGCATGTCCTTGAGATCCATACCCTAAAACTGTAATTTTTTTACCTTCCAATTTACTTAAATCGCAATCAGCATCATAGTAAACTGTTGTTCCTAAAATATTTCCTGCCATTTTTATAATCCTCCTAAATTTTGTATGTATATATTATACACTTTTTTTAAAAAAATATTTTGCAAATATTTTTTTAGGTATTAATATATTTTATATTTTTTTAATTTTTTTATCCTTTTTTTATGTAACAATTTATGTTCTTCACTATTCATGTAGTCTTCATGATTATGCTCGTGTCTTTCTTCTGATATAAAAATGACTGTGACCATGCTCATGAGTAATAACATGCGTATGTGTTGTCCCATCATGTGTATGAACTATTATGTGTGAATGGCTATGACTATGATATTTAACCATTGTATCATACACAACAAATGCACTTCAATTAACATAAAAACAAGTCCAACAAAAGTACACCAAAGTAAGTTTTTTTCTCCATTTACTACAAATGCTAAGAAAGTACCTACAAATGGAGCTACAGCATAATATGCACTAGTTTTTTTGTAGCACCTAAATCCCTTTTGTGCTCTGATATACATAAAAAATACTGAGTCCATATGCTACAAATCCAAGTAACAAAGCAATTGATATATATCTAATTTCAGGAATACTTTTCTCCTAAAAATAAGAGCAACTATAAACGAACCACCACCAGAAAAAAATCCTTTTAAAGTAACAATTTCATAAGTACTTTTATCTGAAAGTTTTCTAGTACAATTATTTTCAAGTCCCCAACAACAAGTTGCTAATATTACAAATAATGAACCTAAAGAAAATTTGAAACTTTCAGCTCCTTCAAATGAAAGAACTATACTTGATATTGTAATAAAACCAATAGCAATCCATAACTTTGATGTTACTTTTTCCTTAAATACTAGAAGAGCAATAAGGGTTGTTGCTACAATTTCAAAATTACCAAGCAATGAAGCATTTGAAGCTGAACCAATATTTATACCAATCATCAGGAATATAGGTGCCGCAATATCAAGAACAATCATTCCAATAGTATATGGAAGATCTGACTTAGTTAATTTTTCATGCTTTTCCTCATCTTTTCTATGAAATAAGTACATAATACCTACACCAATTCCTGCTCCTAGATATAGAAAAGATGCCATAAATGTAGGCGAAATCTTATTCAAAAGTATTTTAGAAAATGGTGTATTGATTGCATAAAAAATAGCTGCAAGTAATGCTAAAATTACTGCCATAAATTTTCTGCTTTTATCCATCTAAACAAATCAACTCCTTCTAAGTGATTACTGAATTTACTTCACAATCAACCAAGGTCTATCATTTTCCCAAACAACTTTTACTGGCATCTCAAACATTTCCGATAAAACTTCATCTGTCAAAATGTCTTTTTTTCTACCTTTTGCAAAAACTTTACCATCCTTTAAAAGTGTCACATGAGTTATCGCTGGAATCACTTCCTCGATTTGATGTGTCACATAAATAAATGGAATCGCATTTTCATTTTTAGAATTTTTTTCCAAAACAGACAACAAATATTCTCGAGATTTTACATCCAATCCTGAACAAGGTTCGTCTAAAATCAATAAATCTGGCTCATTCATAAATGCCCGTGCAAGTAATGTCCGTCTTTGCTCACCTTGTGACAATGTTGCAAAAAAATATTTATCCTTTAATATAAGTTATCCCAAAATCTTCAATTATTTTTTTCAGCTTTTTTTCCTATCTTCATCCGTCACTTCCTGATAAATTCCAATCGAATTAAATTTCCCAGAAATTACAATATCTTTTAATTTTTGTGAATTTAAATGTACTCAAAAATTATTCAAAGTAGAACTCACAAAACCAACTCTATCTCGAATTTTTGTCCAAGCATAATTTCCAAATTTATGACCAAAAAACTCGCACTTCTCCTGAAGTTGGAAAAAGTGTAGGCTGGAATCATTCCCAAAAGGGTAGATTTCCCAGAACCATTTAATCCTAACAAAGCCCAGTTTTCTCCTTTATTTATGTGCCAGTCGACACCTTTTAAAATTTCTCTTCCTTCTCGTCTGAAAGTTATGTTTTTCGTAATGTAAAATTTCTTCCATAAAAAAACCATCCTTTCTTTTTTTCTATTATTTATAAAAAAATTATTTTTTTCCTTTTCAAATTTAACTTCTACTTCTTTTTCCAAAAAAACGCTAATCCAATTTTTCAAAAATATTATCAATTCCAGCATTTTTTTAGTACTGAAGAATATTTCTTTTCCTCAATTTGTTTTAATGCAATATCACATTCTTTTTTTCTAACTCTTTTTTTGAATTTCATTTTCATTCAATTTTTTTGAAAAGAATTTACAATTTTCAATTCTAAAATAATTCCTTCTTTTTCTTTTTTTCAAGATTTTTTTGGCTTCAAAAAGCAAATCATATCTACCTTTTTCCAGCGAAAATTATTGGAAGAAATTTCATATTCATTTTTTTAGCATTATAACTAATCCCAACATAAATCCGTGATAAAATTGTTCCTTGTAAATTCCACCTACATCAAATATTCCAACATTTTCCAATAAAATTTTTATTCAGTTCTCTCTTAAATTTTTTTCAGCGCCTCCTTTTTTTTAATGCTTCTGTCACTTCTAAAAAAATATCATAATTTTTCAAAAATACAAATCAATAAACATTTCAGAAAAACATTCTCAAAAATTTCTTCGTTTGGAATTTTTTTAAACTTACATCATTTCTATTTTTCGTCATACTCTTCAGCTAAAGTTAAATATCCGCTATGAAAAAAATAAATTCCATATTTTTTTACTAAAATTTGCTTCTAAATTTTCAAAAATCATATTATCATTTATTCTTTTTGGAAATACTCTTTTTTTATTTAAAAAGTTGTGAAAAAAATCATCAAAAATTTCATTTTTCAATTTTTCTTAAATATAATTTTATAAGTTCATTCCCACTAGTATTTACCCAATATGGCTTTAATTTTTTTTCGCTTTAAGAAATTTACAATAGACCATGGATTATAGACTTTTCTATCGCCAAATAAATATCCATTGTACCATTTTTGAACATCTTCTAACTCATATTCCAAATCAAAAATCTTTTTACAGATTGATTAACTTCCTCTTCTGTAATTCCAAAAATATTCTGTAAATTCATTATCCAAAAATCGTATGAACTTCTAAATTATTCAATCCTGAAAAAAATATTTTCTTTTTGCAACACGTAAAAATTCCTGTCATGATTCCCATTTCCAAGTAATTATTATCCTTCAGAACCGTACCATAAAAAAACTTTTTAAAAAAATCTATTGCATCATCATAATAACCTTTAACATAAGAATCAATTATTGGATGATCGTATTCATCTATTAAAACTATTACCTTCTGTCCGTAATATTCATACAAATACTTAGTCAGCATCAATAAAGAATTTTTTTCCAATCTCCTTCATCCATTTCCAACCAAATATTCTCAAATTTCTTTAACTCTCTTTTTATCTAACTTATCCATTAAAAAAATTTAAATTCAGCATAAATATCAGCAATCGCCGTTTTTATCGTTTTAAATCCATTTTCCCAATTCTTTTCAGAATAATTCCTAAATGAAATCGAGATAACAGGAGCTGATCCTTGCTTTTCAAAAAAATTTACTTCTAGAAATTTTCAAATTTTTGAATAATTCTCGATTTTCATCTTTTTCTTTAATATCAAAAAAATATTTTAACATTGACATATTTAATGTTTTTCCCAAATCTTCTTGGACGAGTGAATAATTTGACTTCTGAATTATCTGTTAAAAATTTTTTTCAATTAAATTTGTTTTATCAAAATAATAATAATTTTCTTTGATGATTTTTTTAAAAATCTGAAATTCCGATTAGCATACTTTTTTTTCATGCTAACCCCTCCTTTTTTTACTTTTTCCTTAATAACTCTTATTTAGTAATCGAAATCTTTTAATTACACAAAAAAATCAAGACTCTTTGTTTTTACTTTACTAATATTAAATTCAAAATTTATATTATTATCAACAATTCTATAGTAAAACTGCTTTAAAACTGAACTCAAAAACTATGACTATTTTAGTCAATTCCTAAATTCATATAATTTTTGGCTGTTTAATTTAAAATAAATTTGAGTATAATTCTAAAATTTAAAAAAGTAAATTATATTCTATTAGCAATTTCAGTTCCCATTTCAGCCGTTCCAACTTTTTTCATTCCATCAGTATAAATATCAGCTGTTCTGAATCCATCTTCTAGCACTTCTTCGATTGCTTTTTCAACTGCATCTGCTTCTTTTGTCAAGTTAAATGCGTATCTTAACATCATTGCTGCTGATAAGATTGTTGCGATTGGGTTTGCAATGTTTTGTCCAGCGATGTCTGGTGCTGAACCGTGGCTTGGCTCATAAAGTCCAACTTTTCCGTCTCCTAAACTTGCTGATGGCAACATTCCTAAAGAACCTGTAAGCATTGAAGCTTCATCTGATAAAATATCTCCAAACATATTGTCTGTTAAAATTACATCAAATTGTCTTGGATTTGCAATTAATTGCATTGCAGCGTTATCCACATACATGTGTGAAACTTCCACTTCTGGATAATCTTTTGCAAGTTCATTTACTGTTTTTCTCCACAATTTTGAAGTATCTAAAACATTATGTTTATCCACACTTGTAATTTTTTTCCCTCTTAATTTTGCAATTTCAAATGCTTTTTTTGCAATTCTTTCAATTTCCCCTTTTGTATATGGCAATGTGTCGACAGCTTTTTCATCAGAATATTCTCTAGGATCCGAAATAAATTCCTCCTGTAAGCTCTCTAACTATCATTACATCTAGCCCTTCTCCAATTATTTCATCCTTCAATGGACTAGCACTTTTCAATTGCTTAAACAAAACCGCTGGTCTTAAATTTGTATAAACTCCCAAATCTTTTCTTATCGCAAGAAGTCCCTTTTTCAGGTCTTTTATCAGGATCAACATTATCCCATTTAGGCCCTCCAACAGATCCCAACAAAATCGAATCACTTTCTTTACAAATTTTCGCAGTTTCTTCAGAATAAGGAATCCCATATTTATCAATAGATTCTCCTCCCAAATACCCTTGCGTATACTCAAATTTATGTCCAAATTTTTCTCCAATTTTATCCAAAACTTTTACCGCTTCATCAACGATTTCTGGACCAATTCCGTCCCCTTTTAATAATGCAATTTTGTAGTTCATTTTTTTACTTCCTTTCTTATTCATTTAAACTTTTTTTATATTTTTAATTTTTTCAAAATATTTTCTGTCTATTTTTTTCAAATTCTGAAATAAACTTCGTTTAATTTCTTTATATTCCCTTTGTACTTTTAAATTTCCTTTCTCAGTCATAAAGATGTCCCAAATTCCATCAGACTTCTGAATTTTTTTTAAGAGTTCCTTTCAAAAGAGGTTTTCCATTTTTCATAAAAAAATAATTAATTTCTCCATTATGTTTATCGTTCAAAAAAAATTACTTGTCATATAAATTTTTCCCACTAGGATAATAAATCTCAAATTTCCCTTCTGTTTTTATTATTTACATAAGTTCCAACTGACTGTAATTTTTCCAGACATATAATACTGTTTTTCTTCACCTTCTTTTCTTCCTTGAATATAATTTGAAACCGTATCTGCTTGTCCGTTTTCAAAATATTCTGTTACAACTCCGTCAAAAAGCCCATTTTTATAATTTACTTCTACAATTTTTCCACCATCATTATTAAAAAACTCCCAAACCCCATCTTTTTTATCATCTTTATAATTACCTTTTGCAAGCAAATTTCCATTTTTGATAATAAAATTTTCACTTCCCTTCTCTTTTTCCATTCAAATAATGTACTTCTAATTGTTTTTCGCCACTTTTATACGGTCTATTAAAAGTATATTTTGCTATTCCTACTTTATATGCTGTTTTAGAACCGCTTACTGCCGATTTCTCAAATGACAAATCATCCATTGCTTTTCCTAATTCTTTAATATCATTTATATCTGCAAAAAACTAATTGCACTGCTAACATCATTATCAAAAAAATATAAATTTTTTTCACATTTTATTACCTGCCTTTCTTTATTTCAAAACTGTATTTATATTTTATAAAAATTACTCATCATCCAATTGATTTTTTTAGTTCATTAAGCAAACTTAAATCAAAATTTTTTTAACTACATTTTTTTACAATAATTTCAACTTTTCTATTATTATATCTTTCTGCTATTGTATCATTACTATCCATCGGATTTTCTGACCCTTTTCCCAAAAACTTTTACAATTCGCATTTCATCTTTTCAATCCACTTTCACGAAATAACTCTGCAAGTCTTTTAGCTCTTTCCAAATGATAATTTTTTTATTTTCTGTATTATCATTATATCCAATAAATTCTAAATCTGCACTTTCATAAAGTTTATTCCAAATTTTTTTCTAACAATGCCTTTCATTCTATTTCGTTCATACTCATTTAAATCTTTACCATTTTTCTTTAAATCCTCTAATTGCAATTTTTATCTCACCTTTAGCATCTTCCATTGGAATATCCCAAAGCCAAATCGTCCATAACCATCGGATCACTCATAAGTGGAAATTTTTTTCCAAAATCTTCAAATTTTTTTCAGCTTTTTTTAGAACCATTTTGGATTGCCATTTTATAATACATTTTCAGCTTGTTCAATTTGGTCATTTTTAGCATAAAAAAATTTTGCTAAATTATTCATTGCTTTTTACATCGCCATTTTCAATTTTTTTCTTCAAATTCTTTAATTTTTTTATAATATCCTTTGAAAATCAAAATCTGCCATTGAATATCCAAAAGATGTTTCTTTTTTTAAACCGTTAAATTTTTTTGATATTTCCATCTTGAGAAAAATAAATTTATCAAAAGTAATAACTGACAAAATAAAATAATTTTTTTCATCAAATTCCTCCAACTCAAAACAAATCCGAATGTGTCCCAGTTCTCGACAATGTCAAAAACCAAGATATTTTTTTCAATTTTATAAATTAAGAGCCAATCAGGTTGAATATGACATTCTCTAAATCCTTTATAATCGCCAGTAAGATAATGATCTCTATATTTTTTTCAGGCAAAAATTTCACTATCAGATAATTTATTAATAATCTTTGCTAATAACTTCAAATCATATTTTCTTTTCTTTAGTTTTTTCAAGTCCTTATCAAACCTTTTGGTCGTCTTTATTGTCAATTTCATCCACTAAACCCCTAAATCCTCAAATAATTCTTCAGCACTATTATACCCTTTTTTTTCAATTTTACCACTCAAAATATCTTCAGTTTCCTGCATTGCCTTTAAAGTTTCTTTATTTGGTGTTTTCTCATTATTTTCTAAATCTTCCGTCAACTCATCTATGCTATCAAAAGTTTTGCTTAATCCAACACCTTTTTCAACTTCATCCAAAACCTTTCTAGTTTCTCTATTCGGCACTTTCAACTCAAACGGAATCCCTTGCTCCAAAATACACTTCTTCAAAAATAAATTCATCGCTGTACTCATATTAAGCCCCATTTTCTTAAACAAAGTTTCCGCTTCCTTTTTCACATTTTCATCAACTCTCGCTGTTACTGTAGCCATTTTTACCACTCCTTTGTAATACTTTTGTTATACAATGTAATTATATTACTAAATGGTATAAAAAAATCAATTTTTTTATTAAAAAAATTTATCCCTGCAAAAATCTCCACCTGAAAAATTCTCCATTTATATTTCCGTATACAAACATTATATGTCCGCTAAATATTAATTCATCTGTATCAAACAACGAAACATTGAAATTGCCATCTTCATTTAATGTTATAGAATTTACATAAATCAATTTTTTTAAATGCTTCTAGCGACAATTTTTTTCATCATTTACCATTTTTTTCAGCTTCTTCTTTTTCCAACTATTTCAGCTAAATCTTCAATTAAACCAGGCATATCTTCATCTTCATAATCTGCCGACGGTTCCCACCAATACTGAGCATCTTCAAGAATATATTCTCCTGCCGCATCTTTTTATCTTCTTTATCCCACTCTTCAGCATTTCTCAACTAATGTTTTCAAATTTTTCCAATTTTTCTTTAATTTCATCAATTTCTTTCTCAAAATCGTAATATTCTAAATCTACTTCAATTTTTTTACCATTCCAAAAAAACTTTTGAATCGTCTATTTTCTTTTTGGATTTTTTTTAATTTCCTCCATTATTTCCTCAACATTTATCTCTTTTAAAATTTTTATTTTTCAAATTCAAATTCTCCTTCTTGTTATATTTTTTTATTTTTATTTTTTTATTCAAAATTTTTTTCCATTTTAAATTATTAAATAAAACCTCTACTCTTCTGTTACTATATTTTCCCTTGATCTGTCTCATTTAAATCAACTGGATCTTCTTCTCCTTTACCACTTATTTCTCCAATTGAAATAGTATCTTTTAAACCAAATTCTCTAAATAATCTAGCAACATTTCTAGCTCTTATCAACGATAATTTTTTTGATTATATTTTCTTTTGTCCCAGTTTGAATCAGTGTGCCCTATAAAATCTACAGTTCCACTTTCTCCAAATTCATTTAATATACTTTCACAATTTCTTTGAGTTCTGATATTTCATTCTCGTTTATTATTTTTTTCCATCAACTTTAAAACCTCTTAAAACACATTTTTTTCTCTGTCGTACTACAAGGTCCTCCTAACATTGAAAAAGAGATACTCACAATTGTAAATATACAAAAAAATAATAATTTTTTTCTCATAAAATTCCTCCAACTCAAAAATAAATCGAATGTGTCCCCATTCTCAACAATATCAAAACCAAGATGTTTTTTTCAATTTTATAAATTAAGAGCTAATCAGGTTGAATATGACATTCTCTAAATCCTTTTGTAATACTTTTTGCTATACAATGTAATCATATTACTAAATATTGTAAAAACTTAATATTTTCCCATTATTTCTTCTAAAAAATTAATAAGTGTAACAATTACATATCCAAAACTGAAAAATAAAAAAAGAAAATATTTTAACGCTAAGATTATTACTAAAATTAGAGCAATGAGCCATTTTCGTTCTTTTGGAAGATAATCAACATTTTTTTAGTTATTATCCATCGTAATTGTACTTACCATTAAAAATTGATGCAATTACAATGATTGCTATGTAAAAATTTTCAGATTTCAAAAATTAATTTCAAATTTTCTTTTCAATCGCATTACATCTAAAATATACGAACAAATCATTCCTGCTGCATTTGGTATTGCTTACCAACAAAATCAGACTTTTCGCTAGAAGAAATTGTATCAATATTGAATCTTCTAATCTATTACTCACAAATAGCATAAACGATGAAACTGAGAACCACGAATATCTTCGTTCATTTTCTTTTTCCCAAAAAGACAAATATATCAGCAATGCTGTTTCAAACCAAAAGAAAAATGTATCACAGAAAGAATCAAATTCTTTTCCAAATTCAGTAAAAAGCATTAAATTTTTCTAGCAACTTGACCATCAATACTATCAAAAAAACATTGCTAAAATTATAAACCAAATACTTGTAACAAAAATTTCCTTTAATTGATTCTAAAATGCTCAAATAACCCATAAATATATTTCCATCAGTAACAATATTCGGTATCAAAAACTTCTTTTTTTATCATATTCTAATCTCCTTTATTCAGAAAGTTTTTTTCTTTTCTCGTTTCTCTATTCAATTCCTTTTTACTACATAAACTTTCGTTTCTTCAAAAAAATGTGCCTGAAAAACTCAAAATATTGAATTTAACAAACTTTTACAAAAAAATCATATTTTCTTTTTCAAATTTTTTTCTATTATTTTACAGTTCCCAAATACATTTTTATTCTTTTAATTCATAAAAAAATTCTTCTATTTCTCCATTAAATTTAAGATTCTCACAATCTTTATCGACTATCTATGACTTTCTTCATATTTTCTAATCTCATCTTCATGCTGCAAAGTCAATCCAATTGAATCCAATCCTTTAAGCAATCTTTGTTTCCAGCTTTCTTCCAACTCAAAAACATATTCTTTTCCATTCGCAATCAATTTATTGTTTTCCAAATCAACTGTAACTTTCGCATCTCCAGGTAATTTTGATAATTCGATTCTATCTGCTTCTGGCAATGTTATTGGCAAATGTCCGTTATTTAACCAGTTCATGTAAAAAATTCCTGAATATCCTCCAGCAACGATTACATGAATTCCATAATCTTGCAATGCCCAAGCAGCGTGTTCTCTACTCGATCCGCAACCAAAATTTTCTCCAGTAATCAAAATTGTTCCATTTTTGTATTCTGGCTTATTCAAATTAAAATCCATATTGTCAGATCCGTCTTCGTTATATCTCCATTCATCGAAAACATGTTTTCCAAATCCTGTTTTTTCAATACTTTTCAAGTATTGTTTTGGAATTAATTGATCTGTATCTATGTTGTTATTCATTATTGGAACAATTGTTCCTTCATATTTTGTAAATGGTTTCATATTTTATTCTCCTTGTTTTTTTATTTTTGATTTTTTTATGGTCTAAGGTATCTTGTTTTACTATAAACTTTTTTTCTTCTGAAGTATATACAATAAAATTTAAAAAAATGGTGCTACTAATTTATTTTTCTTCCCATTTTTTTAAATGCAGAAGTTTCAACTACAAGATCATAAGTACCTATTCCTTTTGATTTAAAAAAATGGTGATCAAATTCTTTTTCTGTATTGGAAACGATATTTTTAATATCTTTCTATACTATTTTTTTATTTTTTTCCCATTGCATATCTCCTAAAAAAATTACTTTTTATTCTAATAATTATACACAAAATAATAAACAAATAAATATAATAATTACTTTTTATTTTTTTAAATTGCATATTTTCCTTAAAAAAATATTATTATTATAATATCAATAAAATATACTTTTACTATAAATGAAAAACATATAAAATAATGAATAAATAATAAAATTAAACATAAAAAAATTTTTAAATATATGTACTTTATAGCAGAAATTAATAAAGAGAATATCAAAATATTTTTTTAGGTTTCTTATTTTTTTAAATTCATTTTTTTATAATGTAGAATACCAAAATTATAAATAATATTGATAAAATTTTTAACTGTTAAAAAAATTTTCATTATCCAGAAAAAAAGAAAGATCTCTTTGAAGATATAATCCTGTTGCACTTTGAAATACCAATTTTTTTCATAATCTATTTTCATTTTGTTATCAAAAAAATATTAATTGAATTTAAAATTGAATAAATTAAAATTAGCATTGTACTGGTAAAAAAATATCAAAATTGTAAAGAATCAATATTAAACATAATATAATAAAAAAATTAATATCTTGCTAAAATTCATCAATTTTACTTTCATGATATATCGTTTCCTTTATACTAAAATTCCTATTTCACTTCATCCAATTCTCTAACATCCACAAATTTTCCATAAATTGCCGCTGCTGCTGCCATTGCTGGACTTACTAAGTGAGTTCTTGCTCCTTTTCCTTGTCTTCCTTCAAAGTTTCTGTTTGAAGTTGACGCACAGTGTTCTCCGCTTGGAATTAAGTCTGGGTTCATTCCTAAGCAAGTTGAGCATCCAGCTTCTCTCCACTCAAATCCTGCGTCTTTGAATATTTTTGCGATTCCGTTTTCTTCAGCTGCTTTTTTAACAAGTTGTGATCCTGGAACGACTACTGCTGTGATGTTTGGAGCAACTTTTTTCCCTTTTACAATTTTTGCTGCAATTTCTAAGTCTGCTAATCTTCCATTTGTGCAAGATCCGATAAATACATGTTTTAATGGAATGTCGTAAGGTGATCCTCCTGGTGTAAGTCCCATGTAGTTGTATGCTCTTTCATAGTTTACATCTTTAATTTCAGGGAATTTTTCACTTATTCCAATTCCCATTTCAGGGTTTGTTCCCCAAGTTACTTGTGGTTCAAGATTTGAAACATCAACTTTTATGTATTTGTCAAATGCATCTACAGAATCTGTGTACAATTCTTTCCATTCAGCCACTTTTTTATCAAATTCTTCGCCTTTTGGTGCAAATCTTCTTCCTTTTACATATTCAAAAGTAGTTTCATCAGGTGCGATAATTCCTGATTTTCCTCCTCCTTCAATTGCCATGTTACAAATAGTCATTCTTCCTTCCATTGACATATTTCTAATTGTATCTCCAAAAAACTTCAAATGCATATCCATTTCCTAGTCCAATTCCGTAAGTTTTAATAATATGTAAAATTATATCCTTCGCATAAACACCTTTTTGCAATTCACCAGTTATTTCAATTCCCATTGTTTTTTTGGTTTCTTTTTGCCAAATTGTCTGTGTCACTAAAAACATGTTCCACTTCACTTGTTCCAATTCCAAATGCCAAAGCTCCAAAAGCTCCATGAGTCGCAGTATGGCTATCTCCACAAACTACAGTTTTTCCAGGCTGTGTCAACCCTTGTTCAGGTCCAACCATATGCACAATTCCATTATTTTCATTAAACATATCAACCAACTCAATTCCAAATTCTTTACAGTTTGCCGACAACGCATCCAACTGTGCCTTTGAAACTTTATCTTTAATATTCATTCTGTCAGCCATAATTGTTGGCGTATTGTGATCCATTGTTCCAAATGTCAAGTCAGGTCTTCTAACCTTTCTCCCTGCAATTCTCAATCCTGAAAAACGCTTGTGGCAAGTAACTTCATGAATCAAGTGCAAATCAATATACAAAAGTTGTGCTTCTCCAGGTTCTCCCGTAATCACATGTTTTTTTCCCAAACTTTATCAAACAAAGTTTTTTTGGTTTTTCTCTTTATTTTTTTAATTTCTGACATTTTTTTCTCCTCCGATTTTTCTCTCCAAATTTTTCTATTTATATTTTTTTATTTATTAACCTATTTAAAAATTGTTCCATTCGTTTCTTTTTCAAATTCTTGCAATTCCTTCACTTTATCTAAAAATAATATCTGCATTTTGTTCCCTTAAATAGTTCATATACAATGCTCTGTCATTTTTCAATGCAAACGGACTTATATTTTCTGAAACACAAATACCCAGCATAATCGGCACTTTTCCCTGTTCGTCCATTTCATCGTAAAGGATGAATTCTCTCAAATTCTGAAATTTAATATTTCGGTAACATCATCAGTTTACACAATTCAATATAATTCAAGTTTCAATCCAATTTTTGTAAGAACTGGTGCTTGACCTGGTGTGAAGTTTCAATCTGCAATTATTGCATTACTGCTATTTTAAAATTCAACATTATCATTCAACCTATTAAATTTCCTTGTTATATTTTAGTCACATAAATATCAATTTTGGTCATTCTATGAGTTCAGTCAACATATCAATTGCCTTTTTGTGATTCAAACACCAAAACCTCACGAACCTCTTACTTCCAGGTATTGTACTATCTACAAATAATCGTATAGTTTCATTTTAATTGTCAATGTGTTCGCTGATTACGTTTGGTCGATACGTCATTCATATGATAAATCAAATATTCATAATTTATAGTTTTATATCCATTTTCCCAACTTTCTATTTCTCTATCATCCAACCAAATCAATAACAATCCCATTAGCAGAAAACATCTGAAAAGTCCCTGACACTCAACTTTTCTGATTAATAAAATTCATCACTCAATCTCAGTGTTATTTCTTTCCACTATTAATTTGAAATAATAAAGTATCATATTCATTCATTTCCCTCACCTTTCTTGGTTCAGATTGTGTGAAATCCATTACATTTGTACCAATATTTTCTTCATAAAGTCATATCCATAAATTTCTTCACTTCTTCAGACAATTTTTTTCTTTTTCATTTACATCGATATTTTTTTTCTTTTTAACACTTCTTCAAATAACTTTTTCCAAAAGCGTATAATCAAAGGTCTCTTTTTTTCACTACTCTTCAAAGAAAAAAATTCATTTTACAAGGCTTATTTGCTATTTCTAAATTTCCTGAATTTTTCTCTATAAGGATTGTACATTTTCTTAAACTCAACTTCCGAATGATAATCTTCAATTTTTTCATAATAAATCACATCAAAACCATCTCGATTTGTATAATCGTCAAAATCCAATCCCAGCAAATCTTCTCCCAGAATCCAAAACTGCAAAATCCCTTCCTGCGGGAAATCTTCAAGCCCCTTCAAATCCTCACAATTTATCTGTGCAAGAAACATAAATTGTTGTCCTTTTGAATTTGTTGGAATTTTTTTCCCTTTTGGAATATACGGAATCCCTTCAATTTTGCTATCCGTTATTTTTATTTCTTTTGAAGCACTGACCGAAGCATCTGCAACCATCATTTCTTTTGCCGTTTCTTGATATTTTTTTTCTATTTTTTCAAAAATATCTTTCGCTAACTTCTTTAATTCTTTATCTTCCATATCACACCACTTCCAAATTTTAATTAATTCTCTTCAACTCAAAAATCACAATTTCAGGCTGTGCAAAAAATCGAATAAACATCTCAAGAAAAGCACCACCAACTCCAGAAGTAATATAAATTTTATGTCCGCCATACTCTTTCATTCCGTAGCCATATTTTTTCTTATCCTTCACTGCCGACACAATAATTTTTCCAAAAAAAGTAACCTGTCCAGCGTGAGTATGCCCTGCTAAAATCATATCAGTTTTTTCCTTTTCAGCTTCTGACATTTTCTCAAAATATTCAGGATTATGAGTTAAAAACAACACAAAGTCTTCTTTTTTCGTACCTTCAAGAGCTTTTTTCGCATCAGGATTTCCATGCCACAAGTCAGTAACTCCAGCGATGTATATTTTCTCATTATTTATCGTTACTTTTCTATTTTCATTTGCAAGCAGATTAAATCCAATTTTTTTCATATTTTCAGCAGTTTCCTTTTCACCTGGATACTCATGATTTCCATAAATCGCATATACTCCAAGTTCAGGAATTTTAATATTTTTAGCATCTTCATAAAACTTAGGAATATTTTTCTCCCAAGTCGCATAATCTCCACCTAAAAGAATCATATCCTTTTTTTGTGCATTAATCAGTTCAATTGCCTTTTTCTGCTGCTTTCTATTAAACCGTGTCATCGTATCATACTGAAAATCCGCCACAAACAGTACTCTCTTTCCATCAAATTCTTTTGGAATATCTTTTGACTTTATCTCAATTGTCCTAATTTTAATATGCCTATATTCATAATGAGAATAAATTAAAAAAATATCACAATTAATCCCACAAAAACCAACAGAAATTTAATAATCCAATTTTTGCCTTCATTTTTTTCTCCTTCTAAATAAAATAAATGTCGATTCAATTTCTATTCACTCACAAATTTCCCAACTTTTTCAAGAAATTTCTTCCTATCTTCATCTTTTTCCTTTTTGCTCTTAAACTATAATGAATCCATTTTCGTTTTTCTTATTCCCGACTCCACCAAGATTCGCCTTTCTCATCGTCATTCCAAATCCCATTATATTTAATAAAAACTTTGGTGCTTCAGCCGTTGTAATCAATTTAGCCAATTTTATTGGTAAAAGTCCTTTTATTCCATATTTTCCACTTTCATAAGCAAATCCTCTCAACATAACTTTATCCAAAAAAATCCTTTTTAATATCGCAGGTAATGACATCCACCAAATCGGAAAAAAATTAATATTAATTCATCTGTATTTTTCAAAAATTTCCTGATATTTTCAAAACTAAAGGATCAGAACTTTTTCCTTGCGAATACAACTCCAAATCTTTTTCAGTCATCACAGGATTGAATCCATCTTTATTTCAAATCTATAATCGTATATTTTTTTCTTTTTGTTTTCTCCAAACTTTTCCACTACTTTATCTAAAAATTGCTTCATTGAAACTTCTATTCATGGTGTGAAAAATTATTGTTTATTTTAAATTTCCTTCTCCGTAATCAATTTTCTAATTAATATTCCATCATTATTAGTTTCTACTTTCAAACAATGTCTTCGCTTTTCTATTTCATTTGACACCTCTTCACTAGCAGATAATTTACATATTTATTTTGCAAAAAGGTTTTCTATTGTCATTCAAACCGAATACTATACAGTTCTGTCTGTTTCGCACAGAATAGTCCTATTGTTGACTATCATTTTCTGTTTTTAAGTCATCATATATCTACATACTGTTGTCCAATATCTGATGTGTTAATTTTTCTGTTTTAACTCTACTATAAACAAACATTTCAAATATAGTTATGTAAAATACCAAATCAATATAAAAATCTGAATTTTCAGGTCGAATATGCTGTTGCTTTCCACAATGCAAACCTTCAAGTTCCATCATAAACTTTTTGAATATCATCTGTTAGTGCCTTTTCTAATTCATTTTCTGTATAAGACATATTTGTTGGTAAATCTAGAAACTCCAAAACTACTGATTTTATAAATTCTGCTTGTAGTTTTTTTTGTCTTCTTTCATTTCATTTTGACAATTTTATCACTTGCAACAATACGACTGTTAGTAGAGTGTAGATATTCCTATCCAAAGTTCTTACAGACCACATATTTTCTGGGTTGCTTCCGTCAAATAAAATATTCCCAGTTTTCTCATTGGAAACCTTAAAACTTTCTGAAAATGAGACTATGTCAATTTGGCGACACTGTTCGCCATTTTTCAAAATCTGAAAACATAAGATAGAATTGTCTTATTTCTCTTAATGTTCTATAACTATATCCTTCAAATTCTTCTGTAAGTTCTTTAGATAAATTCTTGTAATATTTTCTTTCCGTATTCTGCCTTTCTTTCTTCCTGTTCTGTCTTCTTCTTCACAATTCTTCTTCCAATTTCCCAATATGCTTCCACCATCGCCGAATTTACAGCAGTATATGCTTTTTTTGTCTAGCATCTTTTAAGTATTTTTCTTTATTTCATTAATGTAATTATTTGATATTTCCATCAAAATCCCTCCCTTTTAAAAATTACTTATTATAAAGTCTATTTATTCGATTTTTTTATAATCCTTTAATCCATTTTTTTCTACATGATCAGCCACAATATCATTATTTAAATTTTTGAAATATAAAATGATCATTTCCAAAAAAATACCTTCTTTTTGGAAGTTCAAATAAAACTGAATTTCCACCTTCATCATTGTAATTTTTTTACAAAAATTTTTTTACATTTCTTTCCAATCTTTCCTGCCAAATTGGAGTTGATAAAATTTTAGGATCTCCATTTTTCAATGTAATCACCAAAAATAAAATGCTATAGGTATTTTTTGTGCCAATAATTCTTTGTATTCTATACTATTTTCTGCTGCAGGTCCACCAGGTTCAATTGCAACTATTGCTTTTATATTTTTGGTATAAACGGGTGCTAACCAACCTGGAGATTCTACTTGAGAATGGCTAAGTAAGTATAGATTTTTTACCTGTTCTCTTGTATACTTCATCAATAGTGGCAGCAAGAGCCTTAGCAAAACTTCCTTATCAAAATCAAGTCCCCTGTCAGATTTCATTCCTGTATCAGGAGTCATTTGTCTGAAAAATTGGTCAATTGAGTATTCATCGTCTGAAAATTGCGAATTTTTGCTTAAAACTACCTTATATAAATCAATATTTTTTTATTTACTCTTTTACTTTTCAAAAACTAAAGGATTTCCAAAAACAAAATATAGATTCATCACTATAACAAATAAAATCATATAAAAAAACCTTTACTAAACTTTCTATTTTTTTAGTTTTATTTTCAAGAAAACTCCAAGTAATGAAATTATAACTAAACATACAAAAAAAGTAAATATACTCTATAATTTTTGTTTTATTTCAATTTCTGTAACTTCTTTTTCAATATTTATTTTTTTGTTCAGAACTTTTTAAAAATACAAAGTTCGTACTTTAATTGTATGTTCTCCATAATCTACATTTTCAATTTCTTTTTTTATTTTTCTTTAAATTTTATAACTTTATCATCCAGAAAAAAATTCATTGAAGTATTTTTTTTACCTGATTTATCATTTATAACCAATTTAGGCATAATTTTTCACCTCTTCAAAAAGAAAAACTATTTATTATAAAGTCTATTTATCCCATTAATATAAGCCTTTAATACTAGCCTCAACCACATCTGTACTTTTGTCCTCTACCGATAAATCTGTTCCCATCTTTTTTTCAATTATAACAACAACTTGTGCTTGTGCATCTGTATCTCCCTGTAATTGCTTCCAATTTATATTCTTCTAAGACAAAAGTGTCACTCACTGCTAAATTTACTGCATTGTAAGCTGCATCAACTGGTCCATCTCCAAGAGCTTCTTTAACCAATTTTTTTCTCCATCCAAGTCGATTGTAACTGTAGCTTTTTGGTTTTTTTACCTTCTTGTCTTGAAATTTCAAAAGTGAGTCAATTTGATTCTTCCTTCGATTTTTTTGCCGCATCTCCAGCAACTAATGCGATAATATCTTCATCTAAAAACATATTTTTTTTCTTGTCTGCCAATTTTTTTTAAATTGTACAAATAATTCTTCCACTCTGTCACTTCCAACATGGTCAAATCCTAAAGATTCCAACTTTTTGTATAAAAAGCGTGTTTTTCCTGAATGTTTTTCCAAGTACCAAGCTGTCTGGATTTCTTCCTACAGATTCTGGACTCATAATTTCGTAAGTTTCAGGATTTGCTAAAACTCCGTGTTGATGAATTCCTGATTCGTGTGCGAAGGCATTCGCTCCAACGATTGCTTTATTTGGCTGTGTTGCAACTCCTGTCAAAAGGCTTACTAATTTACTTGTTGGGATAAATTTGCTTTGAATCAATATTTGTGTAATATTCTTCAAATAAATCTTTTTCTTGTTTTCAAAAATCATTGCAATTTCTTCAAGTGAAGTATTTCCAGCTCTTTCTCCAAGTCCGTTAATTGTACATTCAATTTGAGTTGCTCCAGCTTGAATTGCCGCAACTGAATTTGCTACAGAAAGTCCCAAATCATCGTGACAATGCACAGAAATATCAACATTTTCAATTCCTTTTACATTTTTTCTCAAATAAGTTATAAGTTCAAACATTTCATTTGGAGTTCTGTAACCCACAGTATCAGGTACATTCAATGTAGTTGCTCCAGCTTTTATAGCTGTTTCATACACCTCTACCAAAAATTCTTTTTCTGTTCTAGTCGCATCTTCTGAAGAAAATTCAACATCATCAACAAATGATTTTGCAAGTTCCACCATTTCTTTTACTCTTTCAAGAATTTGCTCTTTTGTCATTTTCAACTTAAATTCTCTATGAATAGGCGAAGTTGCAATAAATGTATGAATTCTAGGTTTTGCCGCACCTTTTAGAGCCTCCCCTGCTGCTTCAATATCTTTTTTCACAGCTCTTGACAAACTACAAACTGTTGAATTTTTTACATTTTCAGCAATCATTTTTACAGCTTCAAAATCTCCAGGCGATGCCACAGCAAACCCAGCTTCAATTATATCCACTCCCAAACTTTCCAATTGTTTTGCAATTCTCAATTTTTCTTCAGCATTAAGATTAACTCTTGGTGTTTGTTCTCCATCTCTTAGTGTTGTATCGAATATTTTAATATGCTTTTTCATTGTCTTATTCTCCTTGTAAATTAATTTTTCTTGTTTTCACTCTTTTATTTTCTATATCTCAATTTATCAAATTTAAAAATTTCTTTCAAAATATTCACTCTAAAAAAAGTTCACTTTAAAAACAAAAATTTACTATTCCTTCACAGCTTCAAATCTCAATCTTACATAATCAGCTATAATTTGTCCATTTTCATTTTTTTCAAGCTCTTTTTCCACTTTTTTTCAGCTATTTCATCAATCAATTTTTCGTGCATTTCTTTCGGAATATTCACAAAAGCAGGTGCAGAAAAGGTTTGTAGCCATCCTTTTATCCCTGTAGGAAGTAAAGTTGGACGAGAAAAACTTATCATTCTTTTCACTTTTAAGCCATATTTATTAAGTAATTCTGTTTCTTCTTTTTCTGTCGGAAAAAACCAGCATTTTACAGCTTTAAAATTATGTCTTTTTGCAACTTCAAACATTGCATTTTCTATTTTTTCCACATTTCCTTTGCAACCCATTTCGACCACAAATCGTCCACCTTTTTTGAGTGCTTTTGCCACACCTTCCAAAACTTTATCAGGATTTGTCATCCAATGAAGTGCCGCATTGGAAAAAATTGCATCAAATTCATTTTCAAAATTCATATTCTGTGCATCGCCTTGTATCGCATCAACTCCCAATTTTCTAGTCGCTTCAACAAATTTCTGACTTCCATCCAGTCCCAAAACTTTGCACCCATATTTTGAAATTTCCTTAGTCAATACACCATCTCCACAGCCTAAATCCAAAATATATTCATCCTTTTTCGGATTCAGCCATTCAATCAGTTCCTTTCCCATAATCAGAAACAAACCGTGCATTTTTCTCATACTTTTCCTTTTCCCAATGCTGACTCACACTCATTTTTCTGTACCTTCTTTCTGTGCTATTTCAATATTTCCTATTTTTTTAACAAAAATATTTTTATAACAATATTTATTATTCATTGATACTCAATCCTAAAAATTCCCAAAAATTCACTTCAAAAATTTCTAAAAATTCTACAATTTTTTTCTCCACGACTCATCGCTACAACTCCCAGTTTTTGCAATTTCCAAAAACTCCATAATTGTGCATAATTTCCACAAATCCACGCAATTTTTTTCACATCTCCAGTCAGTTCAACTAACTAGTGAAGTTGGTGATACATCCAAAACTTTTTCCTCTGTAAATATCTGCCACTTGAACGATTTGGGCTCTAGTTTCTGGATCAGATTTTCACTTTTATTAACATCAATTCTCTTCTAATAACATTTTTCAACTGGGAAAACTTTTTACTTTTACAACATCCACAATTTTATAAACTTGTTTTTTTGAATTTGATTTAATGTTTTGTCGTCTCCTTCTACTGTCATTGTCAATCTCGCATAACCAGGTTTATTTGTAACTCCTGCTGTCATTTTTAAAACAGAATATCCTCTTCTATTGAATAAAGACATTATTCTCGACACAATTCCATCAGTATTTTTTTGCAATTATTAAAAATTTCATGCTCTCTATTCATTTTCTAACACACCTTTCTTTCCGATCATTTGACTTACAGTTTTTCCTGCTGGAATCATCGGGAATACATTTTCTTCTTTTTCAACAACACATTCGATTAACACACCTTCATCAGATAATATTAAATCTTTCAATTTTGTTCTCAAATCTTCTTTGTTTGTAAGTTTTGCATTTTTTTAATTCCATACGCTTCTGCAATTTTGATGAAATCTGGATTTATTTCCAAATCAACGAATGAATATCTTCTGTCTTTAAACAATTCTTGCCATTGTCTAACCATTCCCAAGTAAGAATTGTTCAAAATAACAACTTTTACTGGCAAATTGTATTGTTTAATCATCATTAATTCTTGCAATGTCATTTGGAAACCACCATCTCCAACGATTAAAACAACTTTTTTATCAGGTGCTCCAATTTGTGCTCCAATTGCTGCAGGAAGTCCAAATCCCATTGTTCCAGCTCCTCCTGAAGTTACGATTGAATCAGGATTTTTGTAAGTGAAATATTGAGCAGCCCACATTTGATGTTGACCAACATCAGTTACAACAATTGTGTCTCCTTGCAAAATATCGTCAATCGCTTTTAGAACTTCTTGTGGAAGCAATTTATCTTCTCCAACTTCTCTATGTCCTAATGGATATTCTTTTTTCCATTCAACAACTTTTTTAACCCATTCTTCGTGAGTTTGTGGTTCAATTTCAGCATTAATATCAGTCAATACATGTTTTAAATCCCCAACAATTGGCACATCAGCCCTTTTATTCTTATCAATTTCAGCTGGATCAATGTCAATGTGAATAACTTTTGCATTTTCAATAAATTTATTAGGATTTCCAGCAATTCTGTCATCAAATCTAATTCCAGCCGCAATTACTAAATCTGCCTCATCTGTCGCATAATTCGCTGGTACAGTTCCGTGCATTCCTAACATTCCAAGAGATAATTCATGCGATTCAGGAAATGCTCCCAATCCAAGTAATGTCGTAGCCACAGGTGTTTGTGTCTTTTCAGCATAGTCAAACAATTCTTTCGACGCTTTCGATTTCAAAAACTCCCGCTCCTGCAATTATCAACGGTTTTTTTCGCTTCTTTTTATCAATTTAATTGCTCTTTTAATTTGACCTTGATGTCCTTCATAAGTTGGCGAATATCCTTCCAATTCAATTTTTTCATCAAATAATCTCTCAAATTCTTCATATGGAATTTGATGAACTTGAATATCGTTTGGAATATCAATAAGAACTGGTCCTGGTCTACCTGTTGTCGCAATGTAGTAAGCCTCTTTTACAACTCTAGGTATTTCTTTTATATTTTGAATCAAATAATTACATTTTGTAATTGGCATTGTAATTCCAACTGTATCAGTTTCTTGGAAAGCATCTCTTCCCAATAAATTTGATCTAACTTGTCCAGTTATCGCAATCATTGGTACAGAATCCATATGTGCTGTCATTATTCCTGTAACCATATTTGTCGCACCAGGCCCTGAAGTCGCAAGACAAACTCCCACTTTTCCAGAAACTCTCGCATAACCATCTGCCGCATGTGACAATCCTTGCTCATGTCTTGCAAAATAGTAATTTATTTTGTCATAACTATAAATTTCATCAAATATTGGAATTACCGCTCCTCCCGGATATCCAAAAATATCTGTTATTCCTAATCTGTGTAGCGATTCTAGTAAAATTCTACCACCGTTTATCATCTTAGTTTCACTCATTGTTTCAACCACCTTTTCTTAATTTTTTATTTTCTAATCATCAATCATTGCTTGTGCATTCAATCTTCTAATTATATATCCTTTTTTCTCAAATTCTTGAGTTATTTTATTAATATGTTCTTCTCCATTTGTTTCAACTGTAACTTGCAATTCAACTTCATGGAATCTGTCTAAATTCTTAAACTGATTATGTTCAAGTCTAATTACATTCGCATTTTGTTCCGAAAGAATTTGTGATACAGCCACCAATTGTCCTGGTTTGTCAGGCAAATCAACCGCAAATGTAAAAATTCTTCCTCTAGCTACCAATCCTTTATTAATCATAGATGAAATAGTTAATACATCTATATTACCACCACTTATTATTGAAATTATCTTTTTCCCTGTAACATTCAATTTTTTCAATCCTGCCACAGCCAAAATTCCCGAATTTTCCGCAACAATTTTATGTTTTTCAACCAAAACCAAAAATGCCGCCATTAACTCATAATCAGATACAGTAACTATGTCATCTACATATTTTTCAATATAGTCAAATGTAATGTCACCAATTTTTTTAACAGCTGTTCCATCTGCAATTGTATTTGCTTCATCAAGTTCAACCACATGATGACTTTTTCTAGCCTCCAATGCACTCGCTGCACCTTCTGGCTCAACACCAATTATTTTTATCAATGGATTTTTTAATTTCGCAGCTGAAGCAATTCCTGAAATAAGTCCTCCTCCACCAATTGGCACCAAAATAATATCCGCATCAGGCAATTCCTCCAAAACTTCTAAAGCAATAGTTCCCTTGCCCTTCAATTACATCTTCATCATTAAACGGATGCACAAAAGTGTACCCTTCTTTTTCCTGCAATTTTTTTGCATACTCATAAGCCTCATCGTAAACTTCCCCAGTTAAAATAACTTCCGCACCATATCTTCTAGTCGCTTCAACCTTAATAAGTGGCGTATGTTTAGGCATAACAATTACAGCCTTAATTCCCTAATTTTTGAGCAGCTAATGCCACACCTTGTGCATGATTTCCAGCCGATGCTGCAATTACTCCTCTTTTTTTCTCTTCTTCCGTCAATTTCGCAATTTTATTATAAGCACCTCTTATTTTAAATGCACCTGTTCTTTGTAAGTTTTCAGGTTTAATATAGACATCATTTCCTGATTCATCAGAAAAAATATTGCTATGAATCAATTTCGTCTTTTCAATAACTGTCCCCAATCGTTCTCTAGCTTCCATAAAATCATATAATTTATGCAATTTTTTCACCTTCTCCAATTTTTTTATTTCTCTAATTTTCTTTCAGTTTTTTACAAGGAGTTATCTCATAAATCAAATAAAAATAATTTACACTAAACATTGTCATCTTTCAACTAATGCCAATAAAATTACTTCTGATTTATTAGGCACTCCCTGTCTTATTTTAAATATTTTTTATTTTTTTATTCAAGAAATCTATTATCAATTCTGTAACTTCAGGCTGAAACCAATATTCATCTGAATGTCCTGCTCCTGGAACTATGTATCTTTTTGAGTCCACACCCTTTTCAATCAACGCCTTATGAAGCATTTCTGTCTGATTCGGAAGAACCAATGTATCTGCATCTCCATGCATTAATAGAAATGGAGGCGTTTTTTGTGAAATATAAGATATAGGATTTGTAGATTCAATATTATTCCTTACATCATTTAGCCAGAACTTTACCGACATAAGTATCGCCCTATAACCTTCTTCTGCATCTTCTGGAATATCAAAATCAACTTCTCCAAAATCCGTTACACCATAAATATCTATAACTGCTTGCACATCACTATTTTCAGATAAATTCTCCCCCCTGTCAAAATTCGTAGTTCCGCTTGTAACTCCTGCCATTGCTACCAGATAACCTCCAGCAGATTCACCCATCAATGCTATTTTCCCCTTATCAATTCCATACTCATCAGCATTAGCCTTTAAAAATCTTATTGCTGCCTTCACATCTTCCAGACTTTGCGGAAAAACTCCATCAGGAATAGTCCTATATTCCATACTTGCAACTACATAACCTGCTTTAGCTATTTCCAATCTTTGTTGCAAATAATTTTCCTTATAGCTGTGTGCAAAAGACCCTCCCGGCACAAATAATACTGTTGGATATTTCCCTCTCTATTAGGCTTTAAAATATCCATTTCCAATTTTATATTTTTCCTAAAATAGCTAACTGGCTGAGAATAAGTAACATTTACTATTGATTTTTATTTTTTTCTTGTGTCAATTTAACATTTAGAATTTTTACTTTCATTATCATTTTACCATTTGATTTTTTTCTCCTCTGAAATTTTCCTAATAATTACGATTAAAGTTAGCAATATCAAATTCCATCTAATGTTTATTTTCTGACGAACAGTAATGTGGTATTTACTAATCTAAAATTTCAATTGCTCCTCTATCTGCAGAAGACACATGCATAGCATATTTTTTCAAGTATCCTTTTACTTGAAGTTTAAATGGTTCCAATTTAGCTTTTCTAGCTTCAATTTCTTCATCAGAGATTTTAATATTAATTGATCTGTTTGGAATATCAATTTCCACAATATCTCCATTTTGAACAATTGCAATATTTCCACCTGAAGCAGCTTCTGGCGAAACATGCCCAATCGAAGCACCTCTCGTAGCTCCAGAGAATCTTCCATCTGTAATTAACGCAACATCTTTATCAAGACCCATTCCTGCAATCATAGCTGTTGGCGATAACATTTCTCTCATTCCTGGTCCACCTTTTGGTCCTTCATATCTAATAACCACAACATCTCCTGCTACAATTTTTCCACCTGTAATCGCCTCAACAGCTTCTTCTTCACTATTAAATACTTTCGCAGGTCCTGTATGTTGCAACATTTCTGGATCTACCGCACCTTCTTTAACAACACATCCATTTGGTGCCAAGTTACCTTTCAATACAGCAATTCCTCCAGTTTTGTAAGCTGGTTTATCCCAAGGTTTGATTACATCGTCATCATTAATGAATGCATCTTTTGCCAATTCTCCTTGTGTTTGCAATGCTACAGTTTTCGCATCTCCATGCAATCTTTCATTTTCAAGCAATCTCTTCATAACTCCAGTAACTCCACCCGCTCTATACAAGTCTTCAATGAAGTATTCTCCAGATGGTGACAATTTACAAATTTGACGAGTTTTTTGCGCAATTTCATTAAAGTCACTTAAAGTCAAGTCAATTCCAGCTTCATGAGCAATCGCAGGTAAATGTAACGCTGTATTAGAAGATCCTCCAAGTGCCATATCTACTGCAACCGCATTTTCAAATGCTTCTCTTGTTAAAATATCGCTTGGTCTTAAATTTGCTTTTAAAACTTCCATAATTTGCATTCCCGCTTTTTTAGCAAGTCTTGCTCTTTCTGAAAATACAGCTGGAACAGTTCCATTTCCTGGAAGTCCCATTCCAAGTGCTTCTGTCAAACAGTTCATAGTATTTGCAGTATACATTCCTGCACATGATCCACAAGTCGGACAAAGCCATTTCTTCTACAGAATTTAATTCTTTTTCTAGTAATTTGCCCAGTGTTATAAGCTCCAACCGCTTCAAATACATTACTTAATCCAATTTTTTTACCTTTATAAACTCCTGCAAGCATTGCTCCTCCACTTACAAATATTGAAGGTATATTCAATCTTGCCGCAGCAATCAACATTCCAGGCACTACTTTATCACAGCTTGGCATAAACACAATCGCATCAAATGGAGTAGCCATAGCAACCGCTTCAATCGAATCTGCAATTATATTTCTTGTAACCAACGAATATTTCATCCCAATGTGATTCATCGCAAGTCCATCACAAATTCCAATTGTATTAAATTCCATTGGAACTCCTCCAGCCATTCTAATTCCATCTTTTACCGATTGAACCAAGTTTTTCAAATGAACATGCCCTGGTATTATTTCATTAAATGAGTTCGCAATCCCAATTATTGGTTTTTCCATTTCGTCATTTATGAAACCCAATCCTTTTAATAACGATCTATGTGGCGCTCTAGCCGCACCTTCTGTCAAGTTATTACTTCTTTTTTTCCCATCCATTGATTTTCACTCTCCTAAATTTTTTATATAAATAAACATCAGCTAACTTTAAAAATTAAAAAATAATTACTTAAAGTTATTTGAATATATTTTTATCACATATCTCACAAAAATTTTTTTACCTATTTTTTTATAAAAAAATAAAAGACGATTTAAATATAAATCGCCTCAAAGTTATAAAAAAACAAAAATAGTTTTTTTTATTATTATGATTCTATCAATTATCTTTCAGTAAAACTAGCCATTACTCTTCCATCATTTACCAATCCAATAAAAATCACTGCTAGAAACTTTCAAGGCAACATATTTTTCCACTTTTGCACGACTTTTAATTTCTAAAAATTTCAATAATCAGTAATAATGATAAGACTAAAATTAATAATGACATAATTTCCTCCAGTGTTTCAATTTTTTTACTTTATTTTTTTATGAAATTATTATAGCAAAAAAATCATTAATTTTGTAAAATATATATATATATATAATCTATCTATTTTATTAATCTTTGAAAAAAATTAACTGTTATTAACAATTTTCGAGATGTCTATAATTTTTGTGTAAACTAATAGAAAATCTAGCAAATTAAATATTTATATGTTCTATTTACACAAAAATTTTTATACACTCACAATTTCATTTAAAAAAATAAGGTTATGCTTCAATATTTATTAGCATAAAATTGTAAATCTCTACAAAAAAATATAATGAATCTTCTATTGAAAAAAATTTAGTTAATTATAAAATTTATCTTTTTGCTCGAATAATGTCAAGTGTTTCATTGAATTCCTTTTTCAAATCCTCATCATCTGAATTTTTAGCCAAATTCATCCCTTTTTTTGCTAATTTTTCTGCATTATCATAATCTCCCAAATCAATATACAAAATTGCCAAATTATCATAAGCCCACAAATTGCCCTTTTGTATTGAGGCCAGATACCATTTTATTGCTTCCTTTTGATTTCCTTCATTTTCAGCAATTAATCCTAATCTATTTTCTGAAGATCCATCCTTTTCAAATTTCGTAACTTTCAAAAACCATTCCTTCGCATTTTTGTAATCTTCCAATTCTTCATAAGATGCTCCAATCCAAAAATAATTATCAGTATTATCTGCTATTTTCTGATATTCCTTATAATATTTTATAGCCTTCTCATAATCTTCCTTTTTCATAATAAACATAAGCCAAATTTGAAATTGCATTATAATTTCCTCTTTCTATAGCCTTTAAATAGTATTTTTCAGCTTCTGAATAATTATCCAAATTATCATATAAAACTCCCAGTTTATTCAAATAATCCGCATTATTCGGAAACTCATTCACATATTTAGTAACTAAAGGCAATAATTTCTTCTGATCATCCCTATCATAAGCCTCACTTATCTGTTTTTCCAAATTTTCTCTTTCCTGTCTTGTCATTGCTGAAAAACTTTGAATCCCCAATCCTAAATTCGCAATTAATACTAATAAAATCAAATATTTTCTCATATCAAAACTTTCCTTTCCTAAGATAAAAATATTATTTTTGACTATTTTTAACTTCTTCTATAGTTTCCTGTATTTCCTTCATTTTCTCACTATTTTTTTCTTTTTTTGCTGTTTCAAAGGCTTTTTGAAGCCATTCCAATGCCATTTTTTTATCTCCCAGCTGATAATAGAGATCGCCTAAATTAAACTGGCCTCCTAGACATCCCTTATTTGCAGAAGCCAATAGCCATTTTTTTGCTTCCTTTTGATTTCCTTCATCTAAATAAATCATTCCCTAGAATATTTTCCGATACTCCGTCTTTATCATAAACAGATGACTTAAAAAGATACTTTTTCGCTTCTTCTGGATTATTATCATTATAATTAAAAATTCCAAAAAGAAAATCCTTTAACTCCGGTTCATCTTTAAACATTTCATTATACTCTTTTTCATCAACTTGATTTAACCATTTTAATGCACTTGTATAATCTTCTGTAAAACTATAAAACATTCCAATCATAAATCGTATGTCGTATTTTTTACCATCTCCAGCAATAAAAGGATATTTTTCCTGCAATCTTACAGCCTCGTCAAACTCCTTTTCAGCTTCATTTTTTCTTCCAGCTCCATCATAAATTGATCCTAATATCGCTTTATATATAATTTCTGTAGGATCTTCCGATATTTTCTTTTTTAATATTAACACACCTTTTTGAGTATTTCCTCTATCAATATTTTCAAAAGCTTGATCGAGAATCTTGTCCAATTCTTTTGAATTTACAGGTAAATTTTGTGCTGCAAAAGATAAATTAGATAAAAATTAGAAGAAAGATTAAGATTTTTTTCATTCTTTAAGTTCACCATCTCTATTTTTCTATGAAATTTCTATGTAAAATTTATAATTATAGTAACATATATATGTCAATTTTCTATTTTAAATGTACGAATAATAAAAAAAACTATAATAAAATCATATAAACTTACAGTTATGATAACATAGTTTTAAACTTTTGAGTTCGATTTTCAGAGCTTTTACTATAAATTAAATCTGCTAAAAATATTCTTTTTGAGTTAAAAAAATGATGTTTCATTTTATGTATAAAAATTTGAAAAAAAGTCTTTAGTTATAGTATAATGTTTTTGAAAAAAAGGATTATGCGTTATCCTAAAATTAACGTAAATTTTTGAAAAGAAAGGAAAAAAATTTAAAAATAATGGAATTGCTGACAATAAAATTAAAAAAAGTTGTTTTCAGAAAATATAAATAATATTTTTTTGGTGCTGATTATGCGGAAAAAATTGATATTCAAAATTCTACTAAAAAGGAATTTGGGGATTTTCAAACAAATTTTGCAATGGTCAGCTCAAAATTAATTGGAAAAAATCCCCGTGAAATTGCGAGTACTCTTGTGGAAAATTTTTCAGAAAATGACATCATTCAAAAGTTGGAAATTGCAGGACCTGGATTTATCAATATTTATCTTAAAAACGGTTTTTTAAATGAGGAAATAAAAAAAGTGGAAAATGAAAAATATGACTTTTCATTTTTAAATACCGATAAAACTGTAATTATCGACTACTCTTCTCCAAATATTGCAAAAAGAATGCACATTGGACACTTGAGAAGCACGATTATTGGAGATTCCATCAAGAGAATTTTACAATTTCTGGGATTTCATACACTTGCCGATAACCATATTGGTGACTGGGGAACACAATTTGGAAAACTTATTGTGGCTTATAAGAACTGGCTGGATAAAAAGGCTTATGAAAAAGATCCCATTGGAGAACTGGAAAAAATCTATGTAAAATTTTCAGATGAAGCTAAAATAAATCCTGCTTTGGAAGATGAAGCACGAGAAGAATTGAAGAAATTACAGCTTGGAGATGAAAATAACCAAAAATTATGGAAAGAATTTATTGATATTTCACTAAAAGAATACAATAAAGTTTATGATAGACTTAATGTAAACTTCGATTACTATTTTGGTGAGTCATTTTACAATGATATGATGCCATCGGTTCTTGAAGAATTAAAGCAAAAAGGTATCGCAAAAGAAGATCAAGGTGCACTAGTAGTATTTTTTGAAAATAATAGATTGCCGCCTGCGATTGTTCAAAAGAAAGATGGAAGTTTTTTGTATACGACTTCAGATCTTGCTACAATGAAATTTAGAAAAGATGATTTAAAAGTTGATGAAGCAGTTTATTTAACTGATGACAGACAGCAAAATCACTTTAAGCAGGTTTTTGAAATTGGAAGAATGTTAGGCGAGCCTTACAATTATAAAAAGACTCACATTGTATTTGGAATTATGAGACTTGGTAATGGAATAATTTTCTCTTCTAGAAGCGGAAACACAATAAGGCTTGTGGATTTGCTAGATGAAGCAAAAGCTCAAGTAAAAAAAGTAATTGATGAAAAAAATCCAGATATTCCAGAAGATGAAAAGGACAAAATTGCTGAAATTGTAGGAAGCGGAGCTATAAAATATTTTGATTTGAGTCAAAATAGAACTTCTGATATAACATTTACTTGGGATAAAGTGCTTAGTTTTGAAGGAAATACAGGACCTTACCTGCAATATACCTACGTTCGGATTATGTCAATTTTTAGAAAATTGAAGGAAGAAAATATCGAAGTTAAAAATAACGATATTATTTCGGATGATATGAATGGAATTGAACGTGAACTTGCAGTTGAATTATTAAGATTCCCTCAAGCTGTAGTAAAATCCTATGAAACTACCGTCCAAATATAATTGCAGATTATTTATTTGACACAGCAAAATTATTTAATAACTTCTATAATTCGAGTTCTATCTTGAAAGAGGAAGATAAAAAAGTAATGGATGCAAGAATTTTACTGGCAAGAAAAACTGCATTTGTATTAAAAGAAGGACTTAGCCTGCTTGGAATAAATACAGTAAATAGAATGTAAATAAAAAAATTTAAATTGTCAATAAAAATTTGAAATGTATAGTTTCAGCCCTTAAAAATCAATAATAATACATTGTCAATTAAAAAGAGAAAAAAATTAATCAAAAAAACAATTTTTGATTTAATGGTGGTTTAATTGTTATAGTGTATACTATACTCAGATCGATTAAAAGATCTGAAACCTCAATTAACCCCCCTTTTATGAGACCTCTTTTTTAAGAGGTCTTTTTTCATTTTATATTCTAAAATTTACTTGATTTAAGAATTTGGTATCAGAGGGTTCAAACATATTTAAATAATTTTATTAAATTAATAACAACAAAAATAAAAAAGAAAAGAGAGGAAAAATGTCAAAAACAACACGAATTTATTTATGATTATAGAGATGATCATAATGAAGAAAAATAACAAAAAAATTAGCAAGAAATGCAATTATTTTACTTGTTATTTCTATATTGCTATTTCTTTTTTCACATTTTGTGCTAATTAAACAAGGTGAAAAATTTAAACAGGAAATTCCAGCATTGAAGGAAAATAAGCAAAAATTGGAAAAGGAAGTTGAAGTTCTTAACGGAAATATAAAACACGGTGAAGACAGTTACAAAAAAGTTGAAGCGTTAATTAACAAATATAAATAAGAAATGAGAGGTAATAAAAAATGAAAAAAACATTTTCAGTCATTGGTATAATAGTGGCTATAATTGGATTCCTATATTCAGGAGTGCATATTTTTGGTACAACTGCAAAATTTATTGAACACCATAGCTTAGAATCAAGCATAAAAAAATTAACACATGAAAAAAACACAAAAACTGCAGATTTAGCTGCGGTTACTAAGAAAAATGATGATGTAAAAGCACAATATCAAAAGTTAAAAGCTGACAAAAAAATTAAAACAGTTTATTTGACATTTGATGACGGACCTTCAGGACATACTGATCAAATTCTTGAAATCCTGAAAAGAAATAATATAAAAGCTACATTTTTTGTAATCGGAATTGGAAAAAACTTTAAAGACTACAAGAAAATAACTGATCAAGGACATTCAATCGGACTGCACAGCTTTACACATGAATATAAAAAAGTTTATGCAAACGAAGACAGTTTCTTTAAGGAATTTTATCAAATACATGATGCTATAAAATCTACAACTGGGCAAGATGTTAAAATTATAAGATTCCCTGGAGGTTCTAGCAACACTATTGCTTCAAAGGCTTTAAAAACTGCTATCATTAACAGATTGACAAGAGAAGGATTTGTTTATTTTGACTGGAACTGTGACAGTACAGATGCTTCTGGAAATAATGTTCCTGTAGCAAAATTAGTAAAATATGGTGTTTGTACAACTCATCCTGACATTAATGTCCTAATGCACGATACAAATGCTAAGAAAACTACTGTTCAGGCTTTACAGCAAATTATAGACGGGTATAAAAAGGCAGGATATACATTTGAAACGTTAAATGTAAACAGCCCTAGAATCCAACATGTTAAACAGCCTGAAATAAAATAATTATAAAATAAGAAAAAAAAAAGTAAATTGACTTTAATAATATGGTATAATTAAGTTAAATATTCTCAAAATAGGTAATAAAAGGAGAGTCTACTAATAAATATCAAATTGGAGAATATGTTTTTATATATTTTTAGTAGCAAATATTAAAATGAGAAAAATAATTACTATGTTTGCGGGTCTGATGGTTTCATTGTCATTAGTTTCAGAAACAAAAACAGATGGAACAAATATAATTTACATAAAAAAAGAAATGATGAAGGCAGCTGATGATGTAGATAATGTAACAGATTTAACTGTTTCCAAAAAAGATGAAACTTCTGAAGCCGCAAAATCAAAAACTTCCAAACATTCACAAAAAGGAATTGCTTCATATTATGGTAAAAAATTACATGGAAGCAGAACAGCAAGTGGAGAAAGACACAATTCAAATGAAATGGTAGCTGCCCATAGAAGTTTACCATTTGGAACAAAAGTTAAAGTTACAAATTTAAGTAACGGTAAGGAAGTTATTGTAAAAATAAATGATAGAGGTCCTTTTGCAAAAGGACGTGTAATAGATTTAAGCTACGGAGCTTTTTCAAAAATTGAAAGTCCAGGAAAAGGGCTTACAAATGTAAAATTAGAAGTTCTAAATAATTTATACTAAATCCCATTTAAAAAAACAGAAATTAAATTTTATGTTATTTGCTCCTATTGCAAAAAACTCATAATTAATTTACTATTTAAATGGGAAATAGTATTAATTAAAAATTCAAAGCCAAAAAATTAGAAATTAGAAAAATTAAAAAAATAGGAAGGTGGAAATATAGTGTTAAATGGTAAAATTGCATTAATTACAGGTGGTTCAAGAGGAATTGGGAAGGAAATTGCATTAAAATTTGCAGAAAATGGAGCTACAGTTATTTCTGGGGATTTAATTGATCCTGATTACAGCCATGAAAATGTTTCACATATAAAATTAAATGTTACAGATAGAGAAAATATCAAGGAAGCTGCAAAGGAAATCAAGGAAAAATATGGAAGACTAGATATTCTTGTAAATAATGCAGGAATTACAAGAGATGCATTGCTTCAAAGAATGAAGGAAGCTGACTGGGATTTAGTAATTGACATTAACTTAAAAGGTGTTTATAACGTAATGCAAGGATTTGTTTCACTACTATTAAAAAGTAAAGCCTCAAGCGTAATTAATATGGCTTCTGTTGTCGGAATTGATGGAAATGCAGGGCAAACTAACTATGCCGCTACTAAAGGTGGAGTAATTGCTATGGCAAAAACTTGGGCAAAGGAATTTGGTAGAAAAAATCTTAGAGCAAATGCAATTGCGCCAGGTTTCATCGAAACAAATATGACTCACGTATTACCTGAAAAAATTGTAGAAAATGTACTTGCAAACACTCCACTTAGAAAAATGGGTGATGCTGAAGATGTAGCAAATGCGGCATTGTATCTAGCAAGTGACATGTCTAAATTCGTTACAGGACAAGTATTAAGAGTTGACGGAGGATTAAACTTATAATCTGAAATGTCAAGAAATCAAAAATTTTATGCCTATTTCATTATAAATACAAATGAAAATGGAATACTTGAAAATTGGGCGGAATGTCAAAAAAAAGTAAGCGGAAAAAAAGCCCGTTATAAATCGTTTAAAAGCCTTTTAGAAGCACAAGAATGGTTAAATTCTGGAGCAAATTATGAAAAAAAAGAAAAAAAGGATTTAACAAAACTGTACTCTGAACTGGAACGGGAGGCAATTTACTTTGATGCAGGGAACAGGACGAGGCAATGGCGTAGAAGTCAGATTAACTGATTTTGATGGCAATTCGCTGCTTTATAAAATTATGAATGAAAAAAATATCAATGAATTTGGAAATTATTATGTTGCCGACACCAGAACAAACAATTTTGGTGAATTAGTTGGTATTTATACAGCTTTTGTCTATGCAAAAAAATATGGTACAAAAATAATTTGTGGAGATAGTTCGCTGGTTATCGAATACTGGACTAAAGGGCGATATAACAGTTCCAACCTCGAAAGTGATACAGTTGAACTTATAAAAAAAACTGCTCTGATGAGAAATGAGTTTGAGAAAAGAGGAGGAACTGTAAAAAAAATCTCTGGAGATGTCAATCCAGCTGATTTAGGTTTCCATAAATAATATTAATCAAGGAGATTTTATGAAAAAATTACTATTACTAATAATGATGCTTGTAATGTCTGTTATTGGGACAGCTGCTAAAAAAACTTTAAATAAGTCTTTTGAAGGGCAATATGTAAGATCAACAAATACTTTTACTTATGTAAAAGATAATCTGGTATTCCCAAATAAGACAATTAACTATACAGTAAAAGATGATTCTGGATTACTAGATCAAATCTATAATTTCATTGGTCAAAAATATGGAGTTACAGATACTGATGTTGTCGTTTTAGACATTGAAGGTACTGCTTCTAATAAAAACAAAGTTATGACTATTAAAAAAATAACTAATTATCAAATACCTGAAGATAGATTACATCCGTCAGTATTTGGATTGCCATCATCATCAACAAATACAGAAACTACTAATGACAATACAGCAGGTGTATCAAATAATGAAACTGAAACACCAAATTTAAATAATACTGGTTCATTCTTTAACCAAGGAAACTAATATTTAAATTGTTTTTTTAGAGACTTTTTTTCAAATGAATTAAGTCTCTTTAATTTATTAAAAAAATGTACCTTTAAACATTAAAGTCTATTGGTACATTTTTTTAGTTTTTATGATTTCACAAGTTTTTTTATTTTTCTCTTTTTTTAAAAAATTCTATTCTTTAGATAAACCAATTTTGATTCTTTAATCTTATTTTAGGCATTAACAATAAGATTTATCAACTCTTCAATAGTTTTAGCACCAACTGATTTTTGCTCTCCATTTATAAATACAACTGGTACTGCCTGAATATCCTTTTCCTTCGCTTCTTCAAAGAATACTGCACTGTCAACCATTGTTACTGTAATATTCTTATTGTATGTTGAAATAAGATTTAAAGCTTGAACTACATCTGGACAATGTGTACAAGATAATGAAACAAACGTCTCAACATTTAAAGGCTTATTAACAGATTCAACTTTTGAAAGCTGATCTCCTTCTAACTTTTTCCCAAGTCCAGCCAATCCTAAAATTGCCAGAATAAAGCTGTTAAACTCGTGTCCGCCAGGAATTCCTGAAAAATTAATTCCAGTATTTTCTCCATCCTTTAAAAGTGTAAAAGATATTGGACGAGTGATATTCGCTTTATCCAAATCAGCCTTATCATTTTCAAACGATTTTTTCACATAGTTTACTTTTTCAGAAATTGCATCAACTTCCTGCAAAAAACTATCTAATTCCTTTGATTTTTCACTATCATCTAAAAATGCAGCCAATTCAATATTTGTGCTGATTTTATCAAAATAACCTTTTAACTGCTCTACAATATTACTATCTAATAAAGCCATTTTCCCTCCTTCTAAGTAATTTTTTTACAATTTATTTTTTTATAATTATCATAAAATTTTTAGATTTTACCTACTAGATCTAATCCTGGTTTTAAAGTAGCTTCTCCTTCTTTCCATTTTGCTGGACAAACTAATCCTGGATTATCAGCTACGAATTTTGCAGCTTTTGCTCTTCTTACAAGTTCTGAGGCATCTCTTCCGATTCCTTCGTCATTTACTTCATAAGCAACGATTTTTCCTTCTGGATTTATAATAAATGTTCCTCTGTAGGCAAGTCCGCTTTCTTCATTTAATACTTCAAATTCTCTTGAAATAGCTTTTGTTGGATCTCCGATCATTGTAAATTTAACTTTTCCGATTGCTTCAGAGTGATCGTGCCAAGCCTTGTGTGTAAAATGAGTATCAGTACTTACTGAATAAACATTAAATCCTATTTTTTCCAATTCTTCCCTATGATCTTCCAAATCTTCCAATTCTGTAGGACATACGAAAGTGAAATCAGCTGGGTAAAAAACCACAACATTCCATTTTCCTAAAAAGTCCTTTTCAAAACTTACTTCTCTAAATTCTTCATTTTGGTAAGCTTGTGCTGTAAAGTTTTCAATTTTTTTTCCTATTAGTGACATAATTTCCTCCTAATTATTAATATTATTATTTTTAATTTGAAATGATTACAATTATTTCTTAGTTACATTATATCATAAAATAGAAATTTGTCAAATATTTTTTTAACATTTTATTTTATAACCTTTGATTTTATTTCAAAATTCTTTTTTTCAACGCTAATGCAGCTGGTCAAATCCTTCACCAAAGACTTTTGTAGTATCTGTAACTGTAACAAAAGCAGTAGGATCATGTGCTTTTAAAAATTTTCTTAGCTGTATAAACTGTCTTCTCTCAATAATTGTAAGCAAAATATCCTTTTCAGCTCCAGAATATCCTCCAACTCCCTTTAAAATCGTACATCCCCTATCAAAGTCCCTTAAAATATAATTTAACACAATATCCTTATTGGAAGTAATAATCATAATCTGTTTACGTGAATTAAACCCCTCTATAAATTTATCTGTAATGAATCCTGTCACATAAACACTTAACAGTCCCACAAGCCCCAATTCCACACCAAATGCAAAAATTGCCAAAAGAGTAACGATAGCATCAACAATGAAACTGGACATTCCATAGCCAATGTGGCAATACTTGTTAATAATTCTCGCAATTATTGAAGTTCCACCTGTGGAAGACTCATATAAATAAATAATTGTTATTCCTAAGGCACAAATTGCACTTCCAAAAACTGTGGCTAGAAATATGTCTTTAGTAATAGTGTAATTGGGATAAAATTTTTCAAAAAAAGAAAGAAAAAAAGATAAAAGCACAGTTGCATAAATGCTCTTAAATCCAAATTGTCCGCTAATTACAATAAAAGCTAAAGCGAATAAAATTAAATTGCTAATAGCGACAAAAAGCCCTGTGGGAAAGCCGAAATAAAGCTGTTTATAACCAGGGCTAGCCCTGTTACTCCTCCACTTGCTATTTTATTTGGGAAAAAGAAAAACTGCAATCCCATTGCAAGAAAAAGAGTTCCTAATCCGATTAAAAAATACTCCTTAATTAATTTAAAAAAACTGTTTTTTTATTCATAAAATACTCCTTTCACTAAAAAAATAAAAAAAGATAAATACAGTAAAACTGTCTTAAAACTGAACTTGAAAACTATGATTATTTCACTCAAAACTTAAATTTATGTAATCTTTAATAGTTTTATTTTAAATGAGTTCGATTATAAAATAAAAAAACGAAGCTACTTTTAAAATACTATTCTTTTTCGCTTCGCTTAAATTTACTTATTAGTATAAATTCAATTTATATGTTAAATAGTATAATGGTTTGTTTTGATTCTGCACTGCAAAATCATATTCATTGAATACATTTTTTGCTTGCGGAATATTTTTTTGAAGTTGTGCAGATAAACTGAATTTTTCAGCAATCATTTTTGTAAGAGCTTTTAACTTTTTAGAAAGATCTTCTTCCAAATAAATATTTTCCACAGCATAATTATTACGTAATCCCAAATCTCTTGCCATTATTTTTATAACTTCATCAAGACTTGCAATTCCGTCAACCAATTTTATATTTTTAGCCTCATCACCAAGCCATATTTTACCTTGTGCATAATTTCTCAAGAGTATTTTCATCAATTTTACGGCTTTTAGAAACACGTGACTTAAATTCGCTGTATGTTTCCTGCATTGATTGGGTGATTTTATCACGAGATTCTTGAGATAATGGTGCAAAACTATCATTAATGTCTGAATATTTACCCTTTGATATTGAATTTGAATGAACTCCAAATTTTTCTTGTGCATTGTAGAATTTTCGGAATCATTGAAACTACACCGATTGAGCCTGTAATTGTGGCACTGTTGGCAAATACCTTATTTCCTGCCATTGAGATGTAATAACCTCCAGAAGCTGCAGTATCTGACATTGAAACATAAATTGGAATATTTAACTTTTTGTCAATTCCTGATAGATTACTTCAGAAGCCAGAGCTGAACCTCCGCCTGAATTTACACGAAGCACGATACCTCTTAAATTTTTAGTTTTCATTGCCTTTTCAACTTTTTCTAAAATATTGTCTGGAGTTATGACACCTTCTGTAGTTCCATCTGGATCATACATAATTGAACCTTCAGCATAAATTACAGCAATAGTTCCATTTCTAGGATTTCCGATTTTTTCATCCTTTACCCTTTTTTCATAATAGTCAGTAATATCTGCAACATTGTCTTCACGAATATTCAAACGTTTTGTAAAATCAGAAAACTGTTCCAGCTTGTCAACTAAATTTTTATCACGTGCGGCAAATGGTGTCAAATTAGTATCATTTCCATTCACAATATCATTATTTAGCGTATTTTTGTCAATTTTACGATTTTTAGAAATATCTTCAATAAATTTGCCATATCTATTTTCCAAGATTCTTGTAAGTTCAGAACGTAATTCAGGAGTCATCTCATTTCCAGTATAATTTTCCCCATAAGACTTGTAATTTCCAATACGGACAACTTCCATATTCACTCCCAGCTTATCAAAAAGACCTTTATAATACATATCTGAATAATGATAACCTGTCAAATCCAAACTTGCTGAAGCAGATGGAATCATTACAACTTCATTTGCAATGGAAGCCAATTTATAATTGGCATTTGTAATATAAGCTCCAAAAGCATATATTTTTTTATTATTTGCCTTCAATTCCTCAAATTTCTTTGATAATTCCTCCACTTTTGCAGATGACAGATTTACTGTATCTAAAGCAATGATAACTCCCTTTACCTGATTATTTTTCTTTATGTCATCCAAACTATTTAAAATCATCCATATAGGATAAATTTTCTCTATCTGAAAGAAAATCTGAGCCTATAACTTTATCCTCAGTAACGTCAGAAACATTGAAAAGTATATATTCATAGCTTTTTTTCGCATTTTCATTTTTTTATTTTTTTGAACTGACAATAGCAATTATTGACATTCCGATAATAAAAAAATTATTAGTATTGACAATGAAAGTTTTAAAAAACGAATATATTTCTTTTCCTGTAAATATTAAAAAAACTTTTTGAAAAAAATCCCAAAATTTCATTTTTATTTTCCTCCTTGCATCTATGTGATTTAATAATTTATAATTTGTAAAAGTTTAAAAAGTTTTGTTAAAATTTGAATTTTCCTTTATATTCTGTCACTTTTTGTTTTTACAATCATCTATTTTTATGCATAGCCATAAGTATGACAAATTATATCACTTTACAAAAACAAATATCAATAAATTTTCTGCTTTGCTAAATATCTAAAAATTATGCGATAATTTAACATATAAATATAAAAAAATTTAAATTTGAAAATGGAGGACTGAAAATGAACGACAGAATTGTTATTACAGTTATTGGAGCGGATAAAACAGGAATTGTTGCAAATGTTTCAACAAAAATTAAGTGAATTGAGTTTAAATATTATCGATATTACGCAAAAGGTTTTTGAAGATGATATTTTTGCGATGATTATGCTTGTAGAAGCGCCTAAAAATACAGATATTAAAAAACTTCAAGAAGAATTTAAAGTTTTTGAAGATAAAATAGGCGTAAGAGTTTTCCTGCAACATGAAAAATATTTTTAAAAGCTATGCACAGAATATAGTTTGTTATTAAAACTTAGGAGGAAAAAATGAATTTATTACCTGATGAGATACTGGAAACGATAGATATGGTTGAAATGCAGCATCTTGATGTAAGAACTGTAACAATGGGAATAAGCCTGCTTGACTGCATTAACGCAAGTGCAGAAAAAACAGCAGAAAATATCTATAACAAAATTATAAAAAATGGAAAAGACTTGGTAAAAATCGCCAATGAAGTGGCAAGCAAATACAATATGCCAATCATAAACAAAAGAGTTTCAGTTACTCCAATTTCAATAATTGGAAATGCAACAGATGCACAAGATTACACAATTTTTGCAAAAGCTCTTGATAAAGCGGCAAAGGAAATTGGAATTGACTTTATTGGAGGGTTTTCAGCTCTTGTTGACAAAGGCTTTACAAAAGGCGATATTAATCTTATAAACAGCATTCCAAAAGCTCTTTCAGAAACTGACAGAGTCTGCTCATCTGTAAACGTAGGTTCTACAAAATCTGGAATTAATTTGGATGCAGTAAAAATGATGGGAAAAACTGTAAAAGACTTGGCTGAACTTTCAAAGGATAATGATGGATTAGCGGCAGCAAAATTTGTTGTATTTACAAATGCAGTTCCTGACAATCCATTTATGGCAGGGAGCATTTCACGGAGTGGAAAATCCAGATGTTGTGCTAAATGTCGGGATCAGCGGACCTGGAGTTGTAAGACATACACTTGCAAATATTTCAAAAACTGCAAAAATTGATGAAATAACAGAAGCAATTAAAAAAGTAAGTTTCAAAATTACAAGAATGGGAGAACTAATCGGAAAGGAAGTTGCCGAAAGACTTGGAGTTGAATTTGGAATAATCGATTTATCACTTGCACCGACTCCAGCTGTGGGAGACAGTGTTGGAAATGTTCTGGAAGAATTTGGATTAGAATCAGTTGGAGCTTATGGAACAACACTTGCACTTGCAATATTAAATGATGCTGTGAAAAAAGGCGGAGCAATGGCTGCAACTCGTGTTGGAGGTTTAACAGGAGCATTTATCCCAGTAAGTGAAGATCAGGGAATGATAGAAGCTACAAGTAAAGGTTATTTAACACTTGAAAAATTAGAAGCAATGACTTGTGTATGCTCTGTTGGACTTGATATGATCGCTATTCCAGGAGATACTTCAGAAGCTGTAATTTCTGGAATAATAGCCGATGAAATGGCAATTGGAATGGTAAATACAAAAACTACCGCAGTCAGAGTAATCCCAGTTCCAGGTAAAAAAGCTGGAGATAGAGTGGTATTTGGCGGACTTCTTGGAGAAGCTGATATAATAAATATAAATAATTTAGATTGTTCAGTATTAATAAACCGTGGTGGAAAAGTAGCGCCTCCAATTCAGGCTTTAAAAAATTAATTTATAAATAAAAAATATGAAGATAAGAAAGTTAGGATTTATTCTTGACTTTCTTTTTAAGCTGTAAATAAAAATAAAAACAAGGAGATAGAATGAGTAAAAACGGAAAAATTTATGTAGTAGGAATTGGACCTGGGAAAAAGGCAGATATGACTTTTAAGGCTTATGAAGCAATGAAAAATAGTGATATTATTGTAGGATATAAAACCTATACTGATTTGGTTAAAAAATATTTTCCAAGTACTGAAATTAAAAGTTCCAGTATGATGAAGGAAGTTGACAGATGTATAGAAGTCTTGGAACTTGCAAAAGCTGGGAAAAATGTGGCTTTGATTAGTAGCGGAGATGCTGGAGTTTATGGAATGGCTGGAATTATGTATGAAGTAATTGGTGAAAATGATGATATAGAAGTTGAAGTAATCGCAGGAGTTACAGCGACAAATGCCGCAGCCGCAATTGTTGGAGCCCCAATTATGCACGATTATGTAACAATTAGCCTAAGCAATCTTTTAACAGACTGGGAATTGATAAAAAGACGTCTGGAATTGGCAGCGCAAGGTGATTTTATCGTAAGTTTATATAATCCAAAAAGTAAAGGGCGAACAACACAAATTGTGAAAGCACAGCAAATTATGCTAAAATATAAGTCAAAAGATACTCCAGTTGCGATTGTAAGAAATGCAGGACGTGAAAACGAAGAATATGAAATTACAACACTTGAAAATATGCTTGATTTGAAATAAATATGCTTACAATTGTGTTAATTGGAAATTCAAATACTTATGTAAAAAATGGAAAAATGATTACACCTAGAGGGATATGAAAAAAATATGAATATTAATTTTAAAAAGGGATAATCTCAAATTGAGAAAAATCCCTTTATTTCTTTATATTACAAAAAATTTAAAATCTTTTGCTACTCTTTCCTTTTCGTTTTCCCATTCTTTTCCATAGTAAGATTTTAAGTAAATTTCTCTTAATTCTTCTATCAACGGGTATCTTGGGTTAGCCGATGTACATTGGTCATCAAAGGCTTCCAGCGACATTTCATCTACTGCTTCCAAGAAATCCTTTTCTGGGAATTCCCCATTCTTTAATAGTGGCAGGAATACCAATTTTTTTATTTAATTCGTTAATTCCTTTAATTAAATTTTCTAACTTTTCTTCTTTAGTATTTCCACCAAATCCTAAATGTTCTCCCATTTCAGCATATCTTTGCATTGCATCAGGATATCTGTATTGCGGGAATAATCCCATTTTTGTCGGAGCTTCAGCTGCATTATAACGGATAACTTCTTCAAGAATTATTGCATTTGCTATACCGTGAGGAATATGGAATTTTCCTCCAAGTTTATGTGCAAGTGAGTGATTTATTCCTAAAAATGCATTTGCGAAAGCCATTCCAGCAAGACAAGATGCATTTGCCATTTTTTCCTTTGCTTTGATTGCTCTTGCTCCTAATTCTACTGATTCAGGCAAGTATTTGAATACAAGTCTGGCTGCTTCTTTTGAATATGGTTTTGTATATTCTGTCGCCATAACTGAAACATAAGATTCAAGCGCATGCGTAAATACATCAATTCCAGAAGCTACTGTAAGTCCTTTTGGCATTGTAAGCATAAGTTCAGGATCGTTAATTGCTACATTTGGTGTCAATGCATAATCTGCAAGCGGATATTTAATTCCTGTTTCATCATCTGTAATTACAGAAAATGGAGTTACTTCTGAACCAGTTCCTGCTGAAGTTGCAACTGCGATAAATTTAGCTTTTTTACCCATTTCAGGAAATTCAACGATTCTCTTTCTAATATCCATAAATCTCATTGCAAGATCTCTAAATCTTAATGTTGGATGTTCATATAGTACCCACATAATTTTAGCTGCATCCATTGCAGAACCTCCACCAAGGGCTATAATAACATCTGGATTATATTCAAGCATAGCCTTTGCACCAGATTGAGCTGAACTTAATGTTGGATCTTCCTTTACTTCAGAGAATATTCTGTAATCAATATTCAAACTGTCTAATACTTTTGTAATATGTTCTGCATAACCTAATTCTGCTAATACTTTATCTGTTACAATAAATGCTTTTTTATGTTTTCCTTTTAATTCTTCCAAAGCAGTTGGCAATGAACCATATTTGAAATAAACTTTTTCAGGAACTCTGAACCATAGCATATTTTCTCTTCTTTCTGCGATTGTCTTTACATTTAACAAATGTTTTACTCCTACGTTTTCTGACACGGAATTTCCTCCCCACGAACCACATCCAAGTGTTAATGACGGCTCTAATTTAAAGTTAAATACATCTCCGATTGCTCCAAGTGAAGCTGGCATATTAATTAATGTACGCCCTGTTTTCATCAATCTTCCAAATTTATCTATTTTTTCTTTTTCTGCTAAATTGATATACAATGAAGAAGTATGTCCCAATCCTCCAAGTTTTACCAATTCATCAGCTTTTCTAAGCCCATCTTCAAAATCTTCAGCCTTATACATTGCAAGCACTGGAGATAATTTTTCGTGCGCAAAAGGTTCTTCCATTCCAGTTGAAGTTACTTCTCCAATTAGCACTTTTGAACTTTTTGGAATTTCAAATCCTGCCATACTTGCGATAATATAAGCGCTTTTACCAACTATATCCGCATTCAGGCTTCCATTTTTAAATAATACTTCCCTTACTTTATCCAATTCCTCTTCATTTAAGATATAAGCTCCTCTATTTAAAAATTCGTTTCTAACTTTGTCATAAATTTCCTTGTCTATAATTACAGATTGTTCTGTTGCACAAATTACTCCATTATCAAATGTTTTAGACATTAAAATATAGTTTGCCGTCATTTTTATATCTGCTGATTTGTCTATTACAACTGGCGTATTTCCAGCTCCAACTCCAATCGCAGGAGTTCCAGATGAATAAGCGGCCTTAACCATTCCAGGCCCACCTGTTGCAAGTATCAAGTCGGCATTTGCCATAAGTTCTCTTGACAATTCTACGCTTGGTTCATCAATCCATCCGATGATATCTTTTGGCGCTCCATATTTTACTGCTGTTTCCAAGGCAATTCTAGCTGTTTCAATTGTTGCCTGCTTTGCTCTTGGGTGCGGTGAAAATATTATTGCATTTCTTGTTTTCAATGAAATTAATGTTTTAAACATTGCTGTAGAAGTTGGGTTTGTTGTAGGTACAATTCCTGCGATGATTCCTATTGGAGTTGCAATTTTTTTAACTCCATAAGATCTGTCATCTTCCAAAACTCCACAAGTTTTTTCATCTTTGTATTTATTGTAAATATATTCAGAAGCAAAGTGATTTTTTATAACTTTATCTTCCACAATTCCCATTCCAGTTTCTGCCACTGCCAAATTTGCCAGTGTAATTCTTTCATCATTCATTTTTTGAGCTACTTTTCTAAAAATCTTATCGACTCTTTCCTGATCAAATGTTGCAAATTCCTCCTGAGCCTTTCTAACCCTTTGAATAAGATCCTTCAAACTCTCTAAATCCTTAACTATTGCCATTTTTCCTCCTAAAATAAAGCATGTATTTTATAATTCCATTTATACTATAATAATACTCTATTTTTCTAAAAAAACTCAAGTTTTTTTTTTCACTTTTTAATTTTATGCTATTTTCTAGCGGAATAGTTATAAGTTTTTTTGAAAAATTATTAAGAGCTTTTTGCCAGCGTAATACAAAGTATAATTTTTTTATTTTTTTAAACAGAATTTAATATTAATATTTATTTTTTTGCAAAAAGAAACTATTCTAATTTTTTTATCTCAGAAATAGTTTCCTTATTTTTAAATATCTTTATTACTTAATTTTTACAAAATTATCCACTGTTACGAAGTCCTGTTGCCAGTCCATTTATTGAAATGTGGATGGCTTTTTTAAGTTCATCTGAATCATCTCCAGCTCTTGAACGTTTTATTAATTCAATTTGCAAATAATTCATTGAATCAAAATATGGCAGACGGTTTCGCAGACTGCTTACTAATTCTGGGTTATCTGCAAGTAAAACGTCATTTCCTGTAATTTTTTTCAGAACGTCAATTGTCAAAATCCATTCTTTTGCAATTTCCTTAAAGATTTTTTGTGCAGTTTCCTGATCACTTGCTAATTTTACATATTCAGAAAAAATTGATAAATCAGATTTTGACAAAACCATATCTACATTTGAAATTGTAGAACGGAAAAATGGCCATTCCTTATACATTTTCTGTAAAATTTCCAAGTTTTTGTCATTATTGTTAATCCATTTTGTAAATGCTGTTCCGACACCATACCATCCTGGAAGCATTATTCTAGCTTGCGACCAAGAAAATACCCACGGAATTGCTCTTAAACTTTCTAATGACTGTGTTTTCTTACGTGAAGATGGTCTTGAACCGATATTTAACCCGGCAATGAAGTTTATTGGAGTAACTTCAAAAAAGAAATCTGAAAATCCATCTGTATTGTAAACTAAGTCTCGATAAGCATGATAACTCAACTCTGAAACATCTTCTATTATTTTTTCATATTCTTCCCAATTTGCATCTTCTACTGTCAATGCACTTGATTCAAGGGCTGCTGAAACTAATGCTTCCAAGTTTTTCAACCCTAAATCTGGATTTCCATATTTTGCACCGATTACTTCCCCTTGTTCTGTAAGTCTGATTGTTCCATCTGTACTTCCTTCAGGCTGCGCTAAAATGGCTTCATAGCTTGGACCTCCACCACGTCCGACTGTTCCGCCACGTCCATGGAAGAATGAAATTTCCACATCAAATTCACGTCCAATTGCAGTCAATTCCTTTTGCGCCTTATATAATGACCAGCTTGAACTTAGATATCCTCCATCTTTGTTACTGTCTGAATATCCTAGCATAACTTCCTGTTTTCTTCCCTTTTTATCCATCCATTTTTTCACTAATGGCAAATTAAACCATTTTCTCAAAATATCAGGAGCTGCAACTAAATCTTCAACTGTTTCAAAAAGTGGCACAATTTGCAAATCACAAAATTCATTTCCTTCGTTTCCTTTTGCAAGATTAGCTTCCTTTAATAAAATAGCTATTTCAAGCATATCCGAAACACTTGTTGCATGGGAAATCAGATTTTTTTCAATGATCTTATCTCCAAAACGATCTCTTAATGATTTTGCTTTTCTGTAAATTGCAAGTTCTGAAGCTAATGTTTCACTTTGCGGAATTGTCGGATCACTTAAAATTCTAGGATCATACTCTAATTCCCTTAATAAAATTTCACATCTTGCATCTTCTGACAAACTTAAATAATCTCCCAAGATATTTGCACTTTTTAAAAGTTCTGCAACACATACTTCATGAACGCTGGAATCCTGTCTTAAATCAATTGTTGCAAGATGGAATCCAAATATTTTCGTAGCGCTGATCAAATTATTTAATTTTCCTTGTGTCAAAAACTCACTATTATTCTTTTTAAGCGATTCTGCCACAATTACCAGGTCTTCCGTAAATTCGCTTGCTGATTTATAAGGTATGTCAATTCCATTTTTTCTTCTTGGAGGCAATAAATCACGGTTATAATCGCACAAATTGTAAGCTGTGGCAAGCAATCTGTCTCTTATTGCTGTTAAAGCACGACGGTATGGCTCACGTGTACGGTGAGGCGAAACTTCTCCAGAAGCATCGGCTAACTTTTGCAATTCTTCAGTAACATTTGTCATGGCAATTGACATTGACAAATCCCTATAAATTTCACGGACTACATCTAAATAGTGCTGGAATAATTTAATAGCCTGCTCTTGTGCCGATGTTTCAAGTGTATTTACTGTAACATAAGGATTTCCATCCCTGTCTCCACCAATCCACATTCCCATTGTAAGCGGAATCAATGCTTGGGATTTCATTTCAGAATTTCCTAATTTTTTTGAAATTTCCTGAAATTTATTCATCAATCGTGGAACTTCATTGAAAAATGTAATGTTATAATAACTTAAAGCATTGCTTATTTCATCTGTAACACGTAGTTTTGTAGCCCGCAGCATTGCAGTTTGCCACCAGATTTGAATACCACGGCTCAAGTCATTTAGCCATTCATTTTCATCAATTTGATGTAATTTTACATTTTCATATTTATCCAGAATATCCGTTAATTTTTTTGTCAAATCCAAGATACTTTTTCTTTGTACTTGAGTCGGATGCGCTGTCAATACAGGAACAATCGAAACCTTTTCCATAGCCTTTAATATTTTATCTTGACTAATTCCCTTACTTTTCAGATTTTTTAATGATTTCTCAAGCGACCCAATTTGCAGCTTATTGGAAATCTTTGCATATCGCTGTTCATGAGTTTGATACACATCTTCAGCAATATTGGCAAGAGCCGAAAAAATCGAGAAACTTCTTATCACTCTTAAAATTTCTACATCAGTAAGGTCTGAACAAAAAGACGATAAATTTTTTCTAGCCTCTTGTTTTTGTGTCTTATAATATTTACTCGAAGCCTCCTTTAACTTCTCAGTAACTTCATAAATATGCAATCCTGCATACCTAAAAATTGTTTCTCCCAGCAAATTGGAAAACAGCTCATTATGAAGGAGCAGATCCTCCTGATGCTTATCCAGTTTTACTGACGGTAAAGGAGTTATTGGTAAATTCTTTAAATCCATTTATTTCACACTCTCTTTCTTTTGTAGTACTTTTGTATAGTTATTAATTTTAAAACAACTTATTTTTTAAATATTTTATTTTCTAAATTATATCACAAAAACGCTTTTATATTAAATAGCGATTTTAAATTATTGAAAAAAATATGCTATAATTTTAGTAAAAAAAGGTCAAGCAAGAATATGGCCTCTAATGCTCTTGCGTTAAAAAAATTACAAATATAATTGAAAAAAACTATTATTTAGTTAAAAAAATAGCTTTTTTTAGATAAATAATTTAATGATATTGGAAAAAGAGGAAAAAAATGAAAAAAATTATGATGTATTGGAATTTTATAAAATAATTAATGAACTTATTGATTTGTCAAGATTGGAAAAGACTAAAGAGAAATTTTTGGATATTGACATTATAAAGGAAAAGTCGATTTTAGACAGGGAACTTATGCTGATGAAGGAGATGATTGACTTTTATAAGTATGATGACGGACTGGAACTTGCGGGGCTTGCGGATATTACTAAAATGATGAATTCTATTGATATTATTGGATCTTATTTGAGTGTTGAGGATTTGGCGACTTTGAAGAAGAATTTGACAATTTTTAGGATTTCTAAAAGCCGGGCTAAAAATGTGAGGGATAAATATAAGACAATTTGGAATTTATTTAGTGATGTTGAGGAAGTTAGGGAAATTGAAAATTTTATTTCAGAAGCAATTAATGATGAAGGTGTTTTAAAAGATGATGCTTCGATTGGACTTCGAGATGTCAGAAGACAGAAACAGAATATCAATGCGAATATCAAGGAAAAATTTGATGAGCTGATTTCCAATAAAAATACACAAAATGCAATTCAGGAAAGAATTGTAACCCAAAGAAACGACAGATACGTAATTGCTGTAAAAACTGATTTTAAAGGGCTTGTAAAAGGGATAGAGCATGATAGGTCTGCAACTGGAAGCACAGTTTACATTGAACCTTTAAACGTTGTTTCGTTGAATAATAAATTACGTGAATATGAAGCTCGTGAACGTGAGGAAATCAGGAAAATATTGCTTAGAATTACAGAAATTGTAAAAACTAAAAAGGAAGAAATTCTGGAAATCAAGGAAATTCTGGAAAGACTGGACTTTATTGATGCCAAAACGACTTATTCAGTTAATAAAAAATGTATCGTTCCAAAAATTATTAACAAGGAATATTTGAAACTGGTTGAGGCAAGACATCCGTTAATTGATGAAAATACAGTTGTACCAATTAATTTTGAGCTTGGAAACCCTGAAAATATAATGCTTATAACAGGACCTAATACTGGTGGAAAAACGGTAACATTGAAAGTGGCTGGACTTCTTACAATTATGGCACTATCTGGTATTCCAATTCCCGCAAATGAAAAAACTGAAGTTGGATATTTTCACAATGTATTAGCGGATATTGGGGATGAACAAAGTCTGGAGCAAAATTTATCTTCATTTTCAGGGCATGTTAGCAAAATAAAAGATATAATTGAACATGCAAGCAGTAAATCACTTGTATTAATGGATGAATTAGGAAGTGGAACTGACCCAATGGAAGGAGCAGCTTTTGCAATGGCAATCATTGATTATTTGAACAAGAAGCACGTAACTTCAATAATTACAACCCATTACAGCGAAGTAAAAGCCTATGCCTTTAACACAACAGGAATTAAAAGCGCCTCAATGGAATTTAATGTGGAAACATTGTCACCAACATACAGATTACTGGAAGGAATACCTGGAGAAAGCAACGCTCTTATAATTGCAAGAAAATATGGGATTAGCGAAGAAATTATTGAAAATGCAAAAAGTTATATAAGTGAAGATAATCAGCGAGTTGAGGAAATGTTAAAATCCATAAAGGAAAAAAATGATAAATTGGAAATGATGCATGCGCAATTGGAGGCAACAAGAGCTGAACTTGATAAACAGAAAAACATTTACGAGCAAAAAATGGTAAAACTCGAAAATGAAAAAAATGAAATTATAAAACGTGCCTACGAAGAAGCCGACAATTACCTGAAAAATATGCAGGCAAAAGCCAAAAATCTGATTGACAAAATTAACAGCGAGGAATCTAAAAAAGAAGATGCCAAAAACGCTCAAAGAAGCCTGAATATGCTACGTGAATCATTCATTACAGACAAAAAGAAAAATGTAAAGGAAAAGAAAATTATCACTCAAAATGTAGATTTTGCCATTGGGGAAGAAGTGCTTGTAAAAACAATGAATCAAAATGGAAAAATCTTGAAAATAATGCCAGATAACCGCATTCAAGTGCAAACTGGAATATTAAAGCTGGTTGTATCAACTGATGACATTGTAAAAATTCAAAAGAAAAAAACAAATAAATTTAAAAACTTCGCCTCACTAAAACGAACTTCCCAAGTCCGAGGAGAAATCGACCTACGTGGAATGAACGCCGATGAAGCAATCGCAGAACTTGAAACTTATATGGATAGAGCAATGCTCACAGGGTATCATGAAATCTATATAATTCACGGAAAAGGAACAATGGTTTTAAGAAAGAAGATTCATGAATATTTAAGAACTTCAAAATATGTGGCAGAATTTAAGGATGCTAATCAGAATGAAGGGGGAGTTGGGTGTACGGTAGTTACTTTGAAGTAGGAAAGTAAAAGATGAAAGGGAAATACAAAAAATGGAAAACAGGGAATTAATACGAGGAATACAAGGAAAATTATTTGATATGGATATTGAAAATAAAGTGAAAAAAAATAAATTTACTTCAATAGAACTTTTTGCTGGGGCTGGAGGATTAGCTTTAGGGCTTGAAAAATCTGGTTTTGAAGCAATAGGGTTAATAGAAATAAATAAATATGCTGCTAAGACTTTGAAAAAGAACAGACCAAAATGGAATGTTATAAATGAAGATATAGAAAAAAATTTCAAGTTTTAATTTAGAAGAATATTTTAATATAAGAAAGGGAGACTTGGATTTATTGTCGGGCAGAGACCGTGTCAAAGTTTTTCTTATGCAGGAAAAAGATTAGGTCTTGAAGATGCAAGAGGGACTTTGTTTTATCATTATGCTTTATTTTTAGAAAAACTAAAGCCGAAAATGTTTATTTTTGAGAATGTTAAAGGATTGCTTACTCACGATAAAGGCAGAACATATAAAACAATATTAGATATATTTGAACAGGCTGGATATTTCATTCCTGAAAATCAAAAAAAAGTACTGAATGCTTGGGATTATGGTGTTGCTCAAAAAAGAGAAAGACTTATAACAATCGGTATTAGAAAAGATTTAGTGAAAGAAAAAACATTTGAGTTTCCTGTTCCACATAAATATAAACCTGTATTAAAAGATATTTTGACAGATTGCCCAAAGAGCATAGGTGCTTCTTATTCAGAAAGCAAAAAAAAAATATTTGAAATGGTTCCACCAGGCGGATATTGGAGAGATATTCCTGAATCAGTTGCCAAAGAATATATGAAAAACTGCTGGAATATGGGAGGAGGAAGGACAGGAATACTAAGACGTTTGAGTTTAGATGAGCCCTCGTTGACAGTTTTGACTTCACCAAGCCAAAAGCAGACAGAAAGATGTCATCCAATAGAAGTACGTCCATTTACAGTAAGAGAAAATGCAAGATGTCAGAGTTTTCCAGATGACTGGGAATTTGTTGGAAGCCTTGGAGAACAGTATAAACAGGTTGGAAATGCTGTTCCTGTTAATTTGGCTTATGAAATTGGAAAAAAGATAAGAGAAATTCTGGAGGAATTATAGTATGTGGGATATAGATTTTATTAGCAAAGATAATTTTAGAAAACATGTTAAGGAAACAATAGAAAAAAATATGGAGAAAAAAATTAAAACCAGTAGATTTAAAACAATTTAATAAAAAAATATTGTTGACCCTGTAAAAAATGCTATTTGATAAAAAAATGTTTATGGAAGCACTTGGGAAGAAATTATTAGAAATGAAATTTTTCCGGCAAAGAGACAAATCTAATAATAATGCGATTGGTTATTTTTCATCAAAGAATTTTTTTCAATATATAGCTGGTTGTAAAGTTCCTGAAAACGGTAATGATGGTGGATGGGATATTATTTATACAAATAAAAAAATGGTATAAAAATTACCAGATGAAACTGTAATTCATAAAAATATATGTTGAAATGAAAAAATAAGCATAACACAATGAACTCGGCAGCTGCAGGAAAGACAATGATAAAAATGCAAAAATCAATTGATAAATGATGATGATTGTGCCTGTTTTCTAGTTGAAGTGATTGCACAAAAAAATCTCAAAAATATAAATTGGGGAGTTACAGTAGATAAGAAAAAAATAAGTCATAAATTAATTAGAAGAGTGAGTATTGACAAATTTTTATTCTTTGATTACTGGAGATGATTATGCTTTTTATAAAAATTTGTAATATGCTTCCTAAAAATAATAAAAGAAATTATCGATAATCAAGAAAAAAACAGATAATACCTAATGATACTGTAATAAAAAGAACTAAAAAGAAATGACAAAAAAATTCAAAAATTAATATGGAAGATTTAGCAATACAGACTGCAATTTTTATGTTAGGATTTGGAAATTATAAAGGATTTGAAAAGAATTAGGAGAAAAAAATGAAACTTTACAATACAATGACAAATAAAATTGAAGAATTTAAGACAATAGAAGAAAATAAGGTAAAAATGTATGTTTGCGGACCTACTGTCTATAATTACATACATTTTGGGGAATGCACGTCCGATTGTGGTTTTTTTGATACGTTGGCACGATATTTTTAAATATAAAGGGATGGAAGTTGATTATGTGCAGAATTTTACGGATGTGGACGATAAGATTATAAACAAATCAATTGAAGAAGGAATTTCTGCAAGTGAAGTTTCAGAAAAATATATAAAGTGTTTTTTTGAAGATATTAACAGGCTGAATATTCTTGAAAGTGTGAAAAGACCTAAGGTTACTGAGAATATGGAGAAATTATTGAGATTATTCAAAAAAATTGATTGATAATGGGTTTGCTTATGAGAAAGATGGGGATGTTTATTTTGAGGTGAAAAAAAGTATAAGGATTATGGGAAATTGTCGAATCAGAAAATTGAGGAGCTGGAACTTGGGGCTAGGATTGATGTGTCAGAAATAAAGAAAAATCCGATGGATTTTGCACTTTGGAAGAAAAAGAAAAAAGAAGGGGAGCCGTTCTGGGAATCGCCTTGGGGGCAGGGACGTCCTGGATGGCATATAGAATGTAGTGCGATGGCAAAAAAATATCTTGGGGATACGTTTGATATTCACGGTGGTGGACAGGATTTGGTTTTTCCGCATCATGAAAATGAGATTGCCCAAAGCAAGTGCGCTTATCATGGAAATTTTGCAAATTACTGGCTTCATAACGGATTTATTCAGATAAATGGCGATAAGATGTCAAAATCACTAGGAAATTTCTTTTTGCTTCGTGAAATACTTGAAAAATTTTCTGGGAATGTAGTAAGGCTTTTTATTCTTAGTACGCATTATAGAAAGCCGATTAACTTTTCATTTGAGAATATGGAGGATACGAAAAAGGCGTTACAAAATATTGTGAAATCAATGAATAAATTTGAGGCTATAATTGGCAAATATAAGAATGAAAAAACAGCAGAAATTACGAATTTGGATTTTTCTCAAAAAATTGATGAGTTTGATAAAAAATTTGAAGATGCGATGGATGAGGATATGAATACGCCGCAGGCATTGGCGACTATTTTTGATCAGATTAGGGAAACGAATAAATTTATTTCTGTAAATAAAGATGAACTTTCTAAAATTTATTCTGAAATAGAAAAAAATCTTATGAATCTTTAAAAAGAAAAATAGGAAATGTTTTTTTGGAATAGAAATTGAAATGGAAAAATTCTGCAAAGGAAGAAGATGGAGAAAAATATGGAATTGACTAAAAAATTAATTGAATTGCTGATAAAATTACGAAGTGAGGCAAGAAGCGAGAAAAATTTCAAATTATCTGATGAAATTCGGGATGAATTGAAGGTACTTGGAGTAGAAATTAAGGATAATCGGGATGGAACGACAGATTATGACTTTATGTAATTTGAGATTGAATTTGAACAGAATCTGAAAAATTTTGGAAAAATGAGGAAAAATATGAAAAATATTTTAGTTGGAGTTACAGGAGGAATTGCAGCATATAAGTCAGCTGGGATTGTGTCGCTTTTGAAAAAGAAGGGATATAATGTGAAAGTTGTGATGACTGAGAATGCTACGAAAATCATTGGACCTTTGACTCTTGAAACTTTATCAAGAAATAGGATTTATGTGGATATGTGGGACAGTAATCCGCATTATGAGGTGGAGCATATTTCACTTGCAGATTGGGCGGATGTTGTTTTGATTGCACCTGCGACTTATAATATAATTGGAAAAGTGGCAAACGGGATTGCAGATGATATGCTTACAACAGTTATTTCTGCTGTTTCAGTAAGAAAGCCAGTATTTTTTGCTTTGGCGATGAATGTGAATATGTATGAAAATCCGATTTTAAAAGAAAATATTAATAAGTTAAAATCTTTTGGTTATAGGTTTATTGATGCAGAAGAAGGCTTACTTGCTTGCAATTATAGTGCAAAAGGGAAGAATGAGCGAGCCAGAAAATATTGTCGATGAAATAGAAAGATACAGTATTTTTTTCAAAAAAATAGAAAAATTTTTGATACTGCACTAAAAAGGTAAAAAAATTCTTATAACAAGCGGAAGAACAAAAGGAAAAATATTGATCCTGTCAGATACTTTGTCAAATAATTCAAGTGGAAAAAAATGGGATATTCACTTGCTCAGGCGGCTGTTGATTTGGGAGCAGAAGTAACGTTTAATTAGTGGGTCCTACGAATTTGAAAAGTTCCAAATGGACTTGAAAAAAACTTTATTTTCTGTGGAATCGGCATTGGAAATGTATGAGAAAGTGGATGAATATTTTAAAAAAATACTGATATTTTTCATAGCTTGTGCGGCAGTTGCTGATTATAGACCAAAAGGAATACAAAAAGGAAAAAAATAAAGAAATCTGATGCGGATCTTTGTTATAGAATTGGTTAGAAATCCTGATATTTTGCTAGAGATGAGCAAGAAGAAAGAAAAACAGCTATTAGTTGGATTTGCGGCAGAAACTAACGATATAAAGGAAAATGCCTTGAAAAAACTGGAAAAGAAAAATTTGGATATTATAGTGGCAAATAATGCATCTGTAATGGGCAGCGATGAAAATATGATTGAGATTATTAAAAAAGATAGGACTTCGGTGGAAATTAGTCAGAAAAGTAAGATTGAGTTGGCTTATGATATTTTGAATGAGGTTATTTGTGAATTGGAAAAAAATAAATAAAAGAAGGAGTGGCTATACAAATTTAGCGAATTAATGTTATGGATAATGAAAAGAAAAATGTAAATAGAGTTTTGAATGAAAAAAAAGAAAATCTAGAAAAGAAAAAAATTCAAAATCTAGAAAAAAACAGGAATAATTTTAGGAATAACGGCTTTATTGATTTTAGGAATTATAATTTTGGGGATGATATTTGGCAGAAAAAACATTAATTTTGGAAATATTGCGACTGAAGATGAAGATGATAAAATTTTTAGAATTAATCCAGTAAAAGATCCACAAGTTACGTATTACAATTTTCGTGGAGAAGTTTATCCTGACTGGGCTAAATTTGGGCTTACTCGAAGCAATGGAGCAAGAGGGCATCAAGGAATTGACATTTTTGCATTGCCGGGAACGGATGTTTATGCTGTGCTAGATGGTAAAATTGTGGACATGTATGTAGATAAGAAAGGATATGGGTTAAATCTTTATTTGGAAGTTGATCCAAAGGAACTTGAAAAAATAAAAAGAAAGAATTATAAACCGAAATTAAGTGCTAGAGAAATGGATTACAGCAGTAATTATAATCCAGATACAATGCAGATAAAATATATTAGATATTGTCATTTGAGTAAAGTGAACGTAAAAATTGGAGATACAGTAAAAGCTGGACAAGTGATTGCCAAGACAGGGACAACTGGAAATGCGAGCGGAACTCATGCTCCTCATGTTCATTTTGAAATAGCTTTTGAAATGCGTGGAAGAGGACTTACAAACAGAGTCGATCCAGAAATGTACTTTAAAATAAAAAATGGAAATCAAATGACAAAACAGGAAATAAAGATACAAACTGAAGCGGCTAAAACAGAATGGTTTGAACCAAAAGGCTATGATATTGGATTTAGAGATAAGAGTATATTTTTTTAGAAAAAAGATGATTTGCATAAAAAAATGAAAAAAATAATAGATAAAAGCTAAAAATGACAAAAATTTAAAAAAAGCGGACTTAAAAAAGGTAAAAAGAAAATAAGGTGAAAAGAGCAAGGGACATTAAATCTCTTGCTTATTTATTATATTTTTTTATTTACAATGAACGTTTTTTAGTTTCCAAAACTCTGTCTAAAATCACAATCGCCGTAGCCGCCTCCAATACTGGCACTGCTCTCGGCACTATTATTGGATCATGTCTTCCATGCACTTCCAAAATATCATTTTTCTTAGTTTCAAGATTCACAGTTTTTTGAGCTTTTTCAATCGAAGCTGTCGGCTTTATCGCCACTTTAAATGAAATTGGCATTCCAGTCGTTATTCCTCCTATAATTCCACCATTATTATTTGTAAATGATTTTATTTCTCCATTTTCATCAAAATACATCTCATCATTTGCTTCATATCCAGTCATTTCTGTAATTCCAAAACCTGCCCCAAACTCTATTCCCTTTGTAGCTGGGACGGAAAAAATCATTCTCGAAAGTTCACTTTCCATCGACTCAAAATACGGATCTCCTATTCCTGCTGGAAGTCCTGTAACCATAATTTCTACAATTCCACCAAGCGAATCCTTTTCTTCCCTAGCTTTTTCCACAGCCTTCTCAATTCTTTCCACAATTTCCTCATTCAACACAGGCAAAGTCATATTTCTCAATTTATCAATATTTTCCTGCGTAATATCACTTTCTAAAAAATCCCTATCTTCAATATCCTTCACCGATTTAATATGTGCCGCAACCAAAATTCCCTGCTCCTTCAAAATCTGCTTTGCAATCGCCCCAGCAAATACCAATGAAGCTGTTATTCTCCCTGAAAAATGCCCACTTCCCCTAATATCATTAAATCCATTATATCTGTTAAATCCACTCCAGTCTGCATGCCCTGGTCTAGGTTTTCTCTTCAATTCACTGTAATCTTTTGACCGCTGATTAGAATTTCTAACAATCATCGCAAGCGGCGTTCCAGTCGTTCTTCCATCAAAAAATCCACTCAAAATTTCAAATTCATCCTTTTCCACTCTAGGCGTTGTCAATTTTGATCTCCCAGGTGCTCTTCTTTTCATTTCCTGCGAGATAAATTCTAAATCTAGTTCAGTTCCCTGCTGGAATTCCGTCAATATTCACTCCCAATGCCGTTCCATGCGATTCTCCAAACAATGAAATTCTATAATTTTTTCCAAAATTTGCTCCCATTTTCTAGCTCCTTCTCTTTTTTAAATTTAAAATTCTATTTTTTTCTGCTTTTACCAATTCATCATAATTTTTTTAACTTTCTTTTTTTATCCTCTTTTTGAAAGTAAATTATACAATTTACGAACCATTTCTAAATATGATTTTTTTCGTATATTTTTTTCACCAGTTCTCTTATTCAATATTATTTGTATAAACAAACTTTATATAAAAAACCAAAAATATTCTTAATTAGTTTATAACTTTTTACTTTTCAACAATTTCAATCTCTCCACCCATTTTCACAAAATCATCCCAAAAATGCGGATAAGATTTTCTCACGCTTTCAGCCTCTTCCAAAACAATCTCTTTTTCACATCGAGATGACGCAACTGCCAAAGACATCGCAATTCTATGGTCATTCCAAGCACTCACCGTAACTCCACCAGTAAATCCTTCTACACCTTGAATAATCAAGCTATCCCCTTCCTCAGCCACATTCGCACCAAGTTTATTAAGCTCTGTTTTTATTGAAGTAATTCTATCTGACTCCTTAATTCTAAGTCTTTCTCCATTAATAATCCGAGTCTCCCCTTCACTCAATGCAGCAAGCACAGTCAAAATCGGTGCAATATCAGGACATTGAGAAATATCAATCACAGTTCCTTTTGTTTTAGATGGCTTCACAATCACATAATCATCAAAAATCTCAAGATTTGCCCCCATTCTAGTAACAATCTCAATAATTTCCCTATCTCCTTGCAACGAATTTTTATTCACATGCAAACATTTCACTTCATTATCACAATTCGCTGAAATTATCCCCGCAACAATCCAAAACGCCACTTGCGAATAATCCCCTTCAACAGTATAATCAAAAGGCTTGTAACTCTGATTTCCTTTTATCTCAAACGATTTATAATCATTATTTTTTATCTCAATTCCAGCCAACTGCAAAAATTTCCAGCGTCAAATCAATATACCCTTCGACTCCAAATTTTTTTATTAATAATCAGCTTAGAATCCCCATCAAGAAGTGGCAAAGCATACAAAAGCCCAGTAATAAACTGCGAACTAATATTTCCATCAATCTCATAATTCCCAGCCTTCAATTTTCCATTAACCGTAAGTGGCAATTTCCCACCAGTCGTCTCATACTTCAACCCTTGCTCCTCAAAAATCTTATAATACGAATCCAGCGGTCTATCCACCAATTTCCCTTTCCCATCAAAAATCAATTCATTCTCACTCGTAATCCCAACAGGAATCAAAAACCTAATCGTAGACCCCGACTCATTACATTGCACATATTTATCCTTCGGAACAACTTTCCCATCATTCCCAACAATCTCAAGAGCACTTTCAAATCTTTTAATTTTCGCTCCCCAATTTTCCATAATATCCGTTGTTGTAGTAATATCCACAGAAAACTTTTAAATTATCAATCGTCGACTTCTTCTCACTTTCGGCTAATGCCGCTGCAATCACCGCTCTATGCGAATAACTTTTTGACGGTGGTATTTCTATTTTTCCATTTAATGTACTTGGTTTTATTTTTATTTTCATAAATTTTTCTCCTTTTACATTGATTTTTTTCCTCTTCATTTTAAGTCTAAATAGAACCCTTTAAACCAAAAACCTTTATTCAAAATCTTATCCTTATCAAAAATTCTCTTTCAACACTCAAAACTAAAAAAATTTATCCTACAATATCTGCTTCACTTGTAAATTCTCCACTAACATTCCCCATTAAATCAATCCAATGCCCTGCAAAAAAATACTTCATCATCATAATAGTACACCGTAAAATCTCCATTAGAAGTTATATTCAAACTTTCTAAATAAATTCCATTTTTAAAAAACTTCTTTTTGAAACTTTTCTGTTCTTTTTAACTCTTCCTTTTCTTTTTCCGTAAATTTAGAATTTGAATTTTTTTCAAGTACAGCTATCATTTCATCTAAATCTTCTTCATTTATAGATGAAAACCAATCTTCTGCCACTTCCATCAAATCTTCCACAATTCTATCCCTTATTCTCTCATCCCATTCTTTTTGATTAAGATACATAATTTTAAATTGTTCAATTGCTCCTTTAACTTCTTCTACTTTTTTCTCTTCACTCCAATTATGCCCAATTCCACCATCAAAACTCACACCTATTTTTCTCCCAAAGCCACTCAACTTCAGTTTCAAAATTTTTTATTTCTCCAAAAATTTCATCTTTAATAATTTTATTATCCATCTCATTCCTCCATTTATTCTTTTTTAATTCAAGATTTTAATAACTTTATCAGACACTGCCTAACCTTTTCAATTTTCCCACATAATCACACATTTCTATTTCCACAATTTCAAATGCTTACTCAAAAATCTCTTCCGCCCCAATCTTCATAATCTCAACTTCCCCAATCTCTTTCAAAATCACAAAATTAATCCCATCACTCGTACTTTTCTTATCTCTTTTCATAATCTTAGCAATCTCATCTTTCGGATACTCAATTTCAGTTGGCAAATTCAATGCTTTAAGCAATTTCGCAATTTTCACAGCTTCCCCTTCTTTAGTAAACCCTTTTTTCTCTCCAATTTTTGTAATATCCACCATCCCAGCAGAAATCGCCTCTCCGTGTGAATATTTTTCATAATTTGTAAACTGCTCAATCGCATGACCAATCGTATGCCCAAAATTCAATATCATTCTCAAGTTGCTTTCCTTCTCATCTTTTTCCACAACTTCCTTCTTTATCTCACAAGAACGATAAACAAGCTCATTCACATACTTCATCAAATGTTCACGCAATTTTTTTGTATATAATTTTTCATCATCTTGCGAAACCCTCAACTTTTTCCACAATTTCCACAAGTCTATCAAAAAAATTTCTTGTCATAAATACATCCATATTTCACAATTTCCCCAAATCCATCGTAAAAAAATATCTATCAGTTAATGTATTTAAAAAAATAATTATCAATTAAAAACAAGTTTTGGCTGATGAAATGCCCCAACAAGATTTTTCCCCTCAGGCAAATCAACTCCAACTTTTCCACCAACACTACTGTCAACTTGCGAAACAATTGTCGTAGGAATTTGAATAAACCCAATTCCCACGCATATAACTAGCCGCTGCAAATCCAGCAATATCTCCAACAACTCCGCCACCAAACGCAACAACCATATCCTTTCTCGTAAGCCCTTCATTCACCATAGCCGAGTAAATCGAAGGCATTATCCCAATATGCTTATGTTTTTCCCCAGCTTGTAGTACAAATATGCTGTAATTAAATCCTTTAAACATTTCTTTATACTTTTTCTTCATAAATCTCATGAACATTCGAGTCTGTAATTACAAACAATTTTTTTTCCCAGTATAAACTTCTCCAATATTTTTGGAAATTCCTCAAAAAAATTTTTCCCCAATCATAATATCATAAGAATTTTTTTCCCAATCCAACATGTAATTTTTTTCCATAATTTATCCATCCTTTTTAATCATAATTTTTTTCATTTAATACTAAATTTACATTTCAAATCAATATTATAGTAAAACTGCTTTTAAAACTAAACTCAAAAAAACTATGACTATTTTACTCAACCATTAAATTTACATAATTTTTTTAACAGTTTAATTTTTAAATAGTTTTTAGCATATTTTTCTAAAAAAACAATTGTATATTAAAAATATAGCAAAACCACTAAATCCAACAATTTAAAATGATTTTTACTATATAATTTTTTTATTTCAAGTTATATCTTTTTTTCAAGTTCTCTTTTTTTATATAAACCGACTGAAACTCTTCTTTTTAACATATCCATTATAATAATATCATAAGTTTTTCCCATAATTTCAACTGCTTTCCGTAACCGTCCTACTTCCTTAAATCCAATTTTTTTATACAAATTATAGGCTGGTTCATTATATTCGAAATACTTTTAGCGATATATTTCTCAAATTTAAAAATGAGAAACCATAATCAAGTATTAATTTCAGAGCCTCTGTTCCATAACCTTTTTCGCTGATGTTTAGGATTTCCTATTAGAACTCCCAATGCACCGTTTCTATTTACCATATCTAATGAATTAAATCCAATATTTCCCAAAAAGTTCATCATTTTTCAAGTAGTCTAACAGCAAACATTTTTTTCTTTTTTTATTGAAGTTAAAAATTCCTTTTCACTTTCAAAATCTGTAATATTTGTATAAGAAACAGAGCCTAAACCAACTGAAACTTTTATATCATTAATCATCTCAGTGTACTCTTCAATATCATCAAGAGAAATTGGTGAAAAAAATAAATATTATCTCCAATCAATGTTTTCAAATACTTTTTCTTTTTCAGAATTATTTTCCATTTCATTCCTCCCAAATTAATTTCTCTTAATCTATTTTTCTCCCTACGTTTCGTAGAAATTATAAATTTCTCTTTTAATGTCCCCAAATCATTATTATTTCAAGGCATCTTTAATTACATCCAATTCCTTTTTCAAACTGCTGTATCATTTTCAAAAGATTTTTTTTATTTCCCATAAACAGCTCTGCCCACAAATCTTCATTTATTTTTTTCGCAATTCTCGTCAAATCTCGATAAGAATCTCCCAATAAAAACGATTTGTATCATACTTCTCACTATCACTATTCACAAGCGAAACCGCAATCGCATGAGTAAAGCTGACTCGTAAACGCAATAATCTCATCATGTTCCTGTGCCGTAAGAAAACTAACCTTTCTTGAATCCCATCAATCTTTACAATTTCTGAAAGTAATTCCAAATTTTTCCTTTTTATTTTTTTCATCCTTAATAATTATATAATTTGCATTTTGAAAAAAACACGATTATCCGCAAAATCAATTCCTCTTTTTTTCACGCCCCTGCCATCGGATGCCCAAAAAAATAAAGTCAATATTTTTTTCCCATTCTTTTTATTACTTTCCTCAATAATCGGATCAATATCTCCAATAATTTTTCTCCTTAATACCCACAACATCAGTAATTATGGCATTTTCCTTAAAAATTATCAATATTATTCACAAAAAAACGATTTCATCAAGTTAGGATAAAGAGTAATTACAACAAAAATCTGATTTTTTTCCAAAGGGTCCTTAGTTTCAAGAAACCCTTTATTTATCATATTTTTCTCCTCTGCCTTCTTTATAGTCTCCTCATCAATATCAATCCCATAAACAGTCTTTGATACCGATTTCCTTAAAACTTTGCGCAAAAAGCTGCTCCCAATCACTCCAAGTCCTACTATCGTTACTGTTAAATCTTCTATTTTTTTCAAAATTGTAAACACCTCTTTTTACAAATTTTTTTAGCCATTTGAAAAAAAGTAAAAACTTTCAATAAAAACAGTATTTTTTTATATTTTTTTAGCTTTTATTATTTTTTTCTTCATTATCTGTCAAAGGGTCTTGATCCTCTGTGATTATAATGCTGTTGTTCACTATTTATTGCTTTCACTTTTTACAACCAGCTAACAATTTTTTTCTTATAAATAATTACTATAGCCAAATACTGTACACAAAAATATGAAAAATTTTTATTAAATTGTTCACCAGTCCAATTCTTTTGAACTTGACAAAGAGTCAAGACTCCTTGGTTCATAATATTTGCTTTATTAGTGCAGTTTCTGAACATAACTATTAATTATTCCACCAGCTTTTTATTCTGCTTTTCCAATTTTTTCATTTCTTCCGTTCTTCCTTGTGACTTATAAATTTCTATTAGCATATTTCGCTCGTATGTTTTACCATCCGTTGGATGTTTAAATGCCATAGAATTTTTTTATATGCCTTTTTCAGCTTCAACAAAAATTATTTTTGCAAAAAAATACATATCTCCTATTCTAACCCAATAATCTCAGGGCATCAAATTTTTGAGTTTTATTAGATATTTTTTTCTATTGCCAATTTATAATACTTTATTGCATTTTCATAATTTTGGGTTTTATAATCGTACATTTGAGCTAATGAAGCATAATCAGGCTGATAGTTCTCTAATTCAATTAACTGTAAATAAGTTTTTTTCTGCTAAATCATATTTTTTTCAAACTTACGTAAAAACTTGCCAATGTTCTTAAAAATCCGAATATCACCTGTTTCTTTTATAATTATTCTGATATTCTTGCAATTTCTGTTCACCAAAACTGTTATCCTTACTCTTTTCTTTCTAAAGTTTCTTGAGCTGGTTTATATCCTTTATCAGCAGCTTCTTTCAATAATTTATTTCCTTTTTTTCATCCTGTTTTTATCCAAATATAAAAATTCTCCTAGATCATTCAATGCTTTTTATATCACCAGATTTTATTAAGTCATTATACCGTTCAATAATTTTTTTCTTCCAATTCTTTAGTTTTTTTCTATATTTACTTTTTAAAACCGAACGTTCTATTGAATCTCTCAATATCTGTAAAAATAAAAATAATTTTTTTTCTTTTTATTTCTCTACTATTTTCTAAACTGTTATTTTTCTTTTTCATATTTCAATAATAACTTCTCAGATTCTTCAAATTTTTCTATTTCGAAAAATAATAATCACTTAATTTTTAACAGTGAATCCTTATCGCCTTTTTTTCAATTTGCTTTTAAATATTGTTTTTCTTCTTTAGTGTAAGTTTCTTTTAGCAAAAAGAATTAATTGAAGAAATTATAATTAATAATAATAGCCATTTTTCTTTTTCATTTTTTTACAACCTTCTAAAAAAATTTATTTAAAAGTTTTTTTCCCAACACATTTGCAATTTTTTTCCACATCTTGCATCAAATCTTCAAATACATTAAATTTCAATGATTGAGGTCCATCTGACAACGCCTTGTCTGGTTCAGGATGCACTTCTACCATAAGTCCATCTGCTCCAGCTGCAATTCCTGCCATTGCAAGCGGTTTTACCATCCAATATTTTCCAGTCGCATGAGCTGAATCTACAATTATTGGTAAATGTGTTAATTTTTTAATCATTGGCACTGCATTTAAATCTAATACGTTTCTGTAAGCTGTTTCATAAGTTCTTATTCCTCTTTCACAAAGAACCACATTTTCATTTCCACCAGCTAAAATATATTCTGCTGACATAAGCCATTCTTCTATTGTCGCACTAAGTCCTCTTTTTAAAAGCACTGGAATATTTGTTTTTCCAACTTCTTTTAACAAGTCAAAGTTTTGCATATTTCTTGCCCCAAGCTGAATCATGTCAACATGCGGACCAAATTCATGAAGTTGAGAAATTGACATAATTTCACATATTATTGGAAGTCCTGTTTCCGCTTTTGCCTTTTCCATAAGTTTAACACCTTCCATCCCAAGTCCTTGGAATGCATAAGGAGATGTTCTAGGTTTAACTACTCCACCTCTTAAAATAGTTGCTCCCGCAGCTTTAACAGCTTTTGCCGTATCAATAATTTGTTTTTCATTTTCAACAGAACAAGGCCCTGCCATCATCACAAGATTATTTCCACCAATTTCCACATTTCCAACTTTTACAATTGTATCTTCTGGCTTGAATTTTCTGCTCGCTCTTTTATAAGGTTCTTGAACTCTTTGAACATCCAGCACATAGTCAAGCGATTGAATATGCTTAATATCAATTGTGCTAATATCTCCAACCAATCCTAAAATCGAGTAATCTTTGCCAGCAATCAATTTTACACTAACATTATTTTCAGTTTCCAATCTATTTATCATTTTTTCCAAAACTTTTTCATCAATTCCACCATCTACTTTAATAATCATCATTCTTTCTCCTGTTCTTCTTTTATTTTTTTATTTTTTTTATTTTTTATAAATTAATCTACAACTACAGTCTGTACCACTGCAAGTTACCATAAAGCATTCCGTTATCCGCTCCCAAAACTTCATAATCCATTTTTACGCCAATAACAGCATTTGCACCCATAGCCGCCGCTCTGCTCTCCATTTCCTCCAAAGCATTTGTTCTAGCAGCCAAAAGTTCATTTTCATATCCTTTAGATCTTCCTCCAAATATGTTTCTCAAATTTGCTCCCAAATCCTTAAACATATTAACTCCCGAAATAACTTCTCCAAAGACAATTCCCTTGTATTCCACAATTTTTTTATCCTGGACTTCATTCGTAGTTGTAATAACCATCCTTACCTACCTCATTTCTTTAATTTTTTTATAAAAAAACTCTCTTAAAAATAACTTTAGGAGAGGATAAAATTAAATATCTATATATCAATGCTTATTTATACATTTTACAATACTCTAATAGTTCATTTGCTACAGCTAAAATTTACGCCAACTAAATTAATTTATAAAAATACTCTAAACAATTATCCTATTCTAAACTCTACATCCATCAATTATAATTGAATTAATCTAAAAAAATTATTCAATTTTATAATTTTAAATATACAATATTAAATATTTTTTTCAAAAATTAATTACCCGTAAATTCCCACTTTTTTTACAATTTCCTTCTAAACTTCAATGCTACATTTTTTTCTAAACTACTAAATTATCTTCTATTCTTCTATAAATTTAAATTTCTTCTACCCTACTATCCTACTAAATTATTTTTCCCAAATCCTTTAAAAATCAAACTATAAATGTTAATTTAAAAAAATTATCCATTACTCTTCGATTCAATTTTAAAATGATTTATTATATAATAACAAATATTAAATGTATTGTCAACTATTAAAAATTTAATAAAAAAATAAAAAAACAGAGAATAATTTATCCCTGTTTCCAATATTTTAAAAATTATAAGTTGTATTTTTTTCTTAAATTTATCAACTCTTCCAGTTTCATCAACAAATTTAGATTTTCCAGTATAGAATGGGTGAGAAGTTGAACTTGTTGCAACTTTTTATTACTGGATATTCTTGCCCTTCAAAAAGTTGTTGTTTCTTTAGAAGTTTTAGTTGATTTTTCCTAAAAATTTTTTTCTCCGTTACTTGTATCTTCAAATACTACAAATCCGTATGATGGATGTAAATCTTTTTTTCATAATTGCCTATGCTCCTTTCTATTTATAACTATAATTATTTTCAATATTTCATATAATAATACCATATTTTTTTCTTTATTTTTCAAGTCTCCATATAGTAAAAATTTAGATGAAATATATAAGATTCTATTTTTTTGTATTTTGAAAAATATTTAAATACATTTCTTCAAAAATTTTTCTTTTGCAATATCAAACTCTATATTTTTCATCAGAATAATATACATCTTCTCCAAAAGCATTTTTTTAAATACAGTCTGTATCACAAGAGCCAATTCGTCAGTTTTAATATCTTTATTTATAAGCATTTTATTCTTAATTTGCTTAATTTCAAAATCATATTCATCCTGTGGAGCAAAAGACAATAACTTGATTGGATCCCAAAAATCAATAATCTCTTTTATATTATTTTTCAAGTTTTTTTATTTTTATACATTTCCTCTTTTTTTATTATACTTTTTGAATTTCACAATTAATCAACTCTCTTGTATTTTTTTCCCAAAATAACTCATCTATTTTTAGTCTTTATCTCCATTATTTTACTAATTTCCACTAAAATTTCCTTATTTTCTGGCAATATATCCTCATAAAGGCAAACTTATCATTATATCATCCATTACTTTTTTTATTCCCAAATTTTTTTCAAAAAAATATGAATATTTCCATCATCAAATAAATACTGCTCCAAAAAAACTTTATCTTCTTCATATTCAAAATTTTCATATTTTTATTATTTCTTTTAAGATATTTTCTTATTTTAGGAAGAACTGTCTTTATTTCATCTCCCACTTTTTATACTTTTCCCGATTATTCAAGTACAATTTTTTTCCATACAAAAAGTCAAAGATTGATTCTCTGGTTTTTTTAAGATTTTCAACAAAAAAATATAATGAATAATATATTTTCAATCCTTTATATACCAAATCTATAGATATTACTATTTTATCATCACTCAATTTTCATTTCTATTTCTTCAGGAACAGAAAAAAATCTTCATTACCTCCTTTAAAGATATTTTTTTCTATCCCATTGATTCCATAAGTATTATTTAAAATATACTTTTTGCTTTTCCATTTCAAATTTCCCTCCCATAAAAATATTTTTCTTTAACTATTTGTCAAAAAAAGTCTAAAAAAATCCGATAAATACTTTATTTTTTTATGTTTGAGTTTTTGTTTTCGCTCCACTCACTAACAAGCAGTCTTGACCCTTATGACTATAAATACTACTGTTACTCAATCTTTATCACTTTTACAATCGCCTAAATATTTTTTATGAATTAGAAAATTCCAAATCTCACTATTTTGACATCTCCGATAATATTATTCCTCCAGCCACAGACACATTCAGCGAGTTTATTTGCCCCTTCAAGTGTATTTTTTTACAATTTTTGTCGCAATGTTCCTTCACTTTTTTTCTCATACCATTTCCTTCGCTTCCAAGCACAAGGCACGTTTTTTCTGGATAATTTTCTTCATAATAATAATTTTGCCCATCAGCTTCTGCACCGTAAACTGTATATCCATATTTTTTTAATTTATCAATTGTATCAGAAATATTTGTAACTTTTACAATATCTACATGCTCAATCGCTCCTGTCGATGATTTTACAACGGTTTCTGTAACTTTTTACGCTATTTCTGTCCTGGATAATAATTCCATCCACTCCAAAACATTCTGCACTTCTTATAATTGCCCTCAAAAATTTCTCGGATCTTGAATTTGATCCAGTACAACAACTATTGATTTTTCTTTTCTTAAAAGTTTTTCCAGAAACTCGGCAAAGTCAACATAATAGTCAAATTCTGAAACGAGTGCCACAACTCCTTGAGAATTTTCAGTCCGTCTATCAGTATAAAAAAATCTTTTATGTTTCTTTTTGCTCGCCAAATTCAATATTTCTTTTTATTGTTTCTTTCTTTATTTTTTTTATAAACTTCCAGTTTCTCAATATTTTTTTATCTGATTTTTAATACTTCTATTACTGGATTTATTCCTATTATTTTTTTCCATTTCTCTCTCTCTCTTTCTATTTTTTATTCTTATCTCAATCCTATTAAATCGTGAATTCTTATAAGCCCCACAATATTCCCATTTTCCACAACTGGCAGGACATTAATCTGGCTTTTTCTATTTTCCATCAGATGAAGCGCATCAAGAGCCATCGCATTCTTTTCAATCGTTACTGGATTAGAAATCATAATATCAGAAGCCGCATAATCAAAAAATTTGTCCTTATGCTCCAATGCACGCCGAATATCTCCTTCTGTTATAATTCCAAGCAGCTTTCCATTTTCAAGACCTGTATCAGAAATACACACAGCCCCTAACTTTTTCTTAGTAAGCACCATCAGCACATTTTCAATTTTTTCATCCTTCCTTACAACTGGCAATTCATCTCCGATATGCATTAAATCTGAAACATGAAGCAACAAACGTTTTCCAAGGCTTCCACCTGGATGATACTTTGCAAAGTCATTTTCAGTAAAGTCTTTCAACTTCATAAGGCAGGCTGCAAGGGCATCTCCTGTTACAAGCGTTGCCGTAGTTGAACTCATTGGCGCTTGCCCCAGCGGACATGCTTCCTTTTCAATTCCAACATTAACCGTAAGTTCCGCATATTTTCCCAACGTAGAATTAGGATTTCCAGTAAATGCAACAATTTTTCCTCCAATTTTTCTTATTGGCGCTAAAATGCTCAATACTTCATCAGAATTCCCGCTATTTGAAATGGCGATTACCACATCTCCATTACTGACCATTCCCAAATCGCCGTGAAGCGCTTCTGCCGCATTTATAAATACTGCAGTTGTCCCAGTTGAAGCAAGTGTCGCCGCAATTTTTTTCCCCAATTATTCCAGATTTTTCCAATTCCTGTAATAATAACTTTATTATTATTTTTTTAATTCTAAAGATCATCTGAACTAATTTTTTTGAAAAAGTATCTCCCAATTTACTTTTTCAATTTTTCAAGTTCTGCAATTTCAATATCAAATACATTTCTAGCTTCTTTTTACAATATCTATTTCCATTTTTTTATTTTTTTCTCCTTTTTTTGAATATATCTGCTTGATAGCTTAAATTTTTTTATTCAATTCAATTTTATTTAAGATTTTCTTTACTTCCTGACTTTTATCCTTATGACAGACAAGCAAGGCATCCTTTGTATTTACAATAACAATATTTTCCAGTCCGATTGTAGCGATAATTTTATCATTTTCCTTATTAATCACAATGTTCCTTCAGATTCAATCTGCTCAAAAATGACTAGCCTGCACGACATTCCTATCTTTGTCCCTTGGGAAAATATCTTCAAGCGACTTAAAATTCCCAACATCATTCCAGTCAATGTCAACAGGAATTACACTCACAGATTTAGTATGCTCCATCACTCCAAAAATCTATCGAGATTTTTTTCAAATTTTTTTCAAACTCATCTTTTACAAAAGTTACTCAATTTTTTTCTCCGAAAAAACTTGATCTAAATCCACATTTTCAAGCATTTTTTTCAATATTTTTCCAAAAATCACTTTATGTGTTTCCATGTGTTTTTTTATTTCGCTTAAAAATAAATTCCGTTTTCCATACGAACATTCCGCTGTTCCAAAAGATAATTCCCCTGTTCAATATATTTTTCAGCCAATTCCTTATTTGGCTTTTCTCTAAATTTTTTCACTTTATACGATTCAAATTTTTCTTTAATTCCATTCTTTTCGCAATCATTTTTATTTTTTTCTATCAATATACTCAATATATCCATATCCAGTTTCAGCATAAGTTGGCTTAACCCCAAGCGTAACAATCTTATTTTTTTCAGCCTCACAAAACGCAAATTTCAGACTTTCCAAAAATTCCTTTTCTTTTTTTATCAAATGATCTGACGGCAAAACTGTCATAATGCTATTTTTATAAATTTTTCTAATAATACAGGCCGCATATCCGATACAAGCCGCCGTATCTCGTGCCATTGGCTCAAAAATTATATTTCTGTCGGCAATTTCTGGCAATTCTTTTTTTATTATGTCAAAATACTTAATATTTGTAGAAATAAATATTTTTTCTGCTGGAATAATTTCCTTTATTCTGTCAACAGTTTCCTTAATCATTGTCTTTTCCGACACCAGATCCAAAAATTGCTTCGGCTTGTCATTTGTAGATAGCGGCCAAAATCTTGTTCCACTTCCTCCAGCCATAATTAAAGCTACTTTATCCATATTTTTCTCCTATTCTTTTCGTTAATTTGTACCATTGCCTAATCATTTACAATTAGAAATCAAATAATTGATTTATATAAATATCCTAGTAAATCCAGTTGTTTTTTTCAAATAAAAAGTATAACATAATTTATTTGTTTTATCAAAAAGGAATTATTTAGAAAAAAATTAGCAAAAAAAGTAATATTGTGATAAAATAAATTATATGAAAAAAACTTTTTAGAAAAGGATTCAGATTATGCTAATAGATAAAAGTAAAAAAAGTTAAAATTACTGATGATATTACAATTGGCAATGATAAGATTTTTTTGATTGCAGGACCTTGCGTGATTGAATCGGAGGATCTGGTTATGGAAGTGGCTGGGAAAATGAAAGAAATTACGGATAAATTGGGTATTCAATATGTTTTTAAGGCTTCATTTGACAAGGCTAACCGGTCTTCAATTTCATCCTTTAGAGGACCTGGACTTGAAAAAGGGCTTGAAATTTTATCAAGAGTCAAGTCTAAATATGGCGTTGCCCTTGCAACTGATATTCATGAACCTTATCAATGTAAAGAAGCTGCCAAAGTAATTGATCTTTTGCAAATTCCAGCTTTTTTATCGCGGCAAACTGACTTGCTTATTGCAGCGGCTGAAACTGGAAAAGCTGTAAATATTAAAAAAGGACAATTTTTAGCACCTTGGGACATGAAAAATGTTGTCAAGAAATTTCAGGAAGTTGGAAACGACAATATAATGCTTTGCGAACGTGGAGCTTCATTTGGATACAATAATCTTGTTGTAGATATGCGTGGACTTTTGGAAATGAGAAAATTTGGATATCCAGTTGTATTTGATGCAACACATTCGGTACAAATTCCAGGCGGTCAGGGAGAAACTTCAGGCGGTAACCGAGCTTATGTTTATCCACTTGCAAGGGCAGCTGTATCTGTAGGAGTTGACGGAATTTTTGCAGAAGTGCATCCTGATCCCGACAAAGGACTATCTGACGGGCCAAACATGCTAAAATTGGATAATGTTGAAGAAATTTTAACAAAACTTTTGAAATATGATAAATTAACAAAAAGAATTATAAAAAAATAAAAAAATATAAACTTTAGGAGGAAAAAAATTTATGAGTTCAAAATTATTATTAACACCTGGACCAACAAATATACCAGAAGAATATCTAGAAATTTTTAGGAAGTGACATTATTCATCACAGAACACCTGAATTTAGAAGAATTATGAAGGAAAACAATGAAAACTTGAAAAAAGTATTCAAGACAACACAAAATGATGTTGCTGTTCTAACTTCTTCAGGGAACAGGTTCAATGGAAACTGCCATTGTAAACTTTTTCTCAAAGGGAGATAAAGTTTTAGCTGTAAATACTGGATATTTTGGTGACAGATTTAGAAAAATTGCAGAAATTTATGGCTTGAATGTAATTAATTTACAATATGAATTTGGAGAAAGCTATAAATTAGAAGATGTTAAAAAAGTTATTTCAGAAAATCCTGATTTAAAGGGAATTTTAGCTACTCATAGTGAAACTTCAGTTGGAATTTTAAATGACATAAAATCACTTGGAGATTTGACTAAAAACACTGAAATTTTATTAGTAGTTGACACAATCAGCGGACTTGTAGTAAATGAGTTCAACTTTGATGAATGGCATGTTGACGTTGCAATTGCAGGAAGCCAAAAGGCATTTTTAATACCTCCAGGTTTAGCTTTTGTAGCAATTAGCGACAAGGCGAAAAAAGCGATGGAAACTTCTGATCTGCCAAAATATTACTTTGATTTGAAGCAATATGTAAAATATTTTGAAGAAAAAGGAGAAACACCTTATACTCCAGCAATCGCACTAATTCTAGCATTAAATCAATCATTGAAGGATTTAGTCAAAAAAATGGAATTGAAAAACACAATAAAACAAAAAAACACGACTTGAGAAAGTATGTGGAAGAAAAAAAGCAGAAAAAAACTTGGATTTAAATTATTAGTTAAAAACGAAGAAAAATAGAACAAATACATTAATTTCTGTTTACAGAGAAGGAATCATAATAAAAATCAATTATTGATGCTCTTGAAGAAAAAGGGTTACACAGTTACAGGCGGAAAAGGGTAAATACGCTGAAAGCCTTATGAGAATTGGTATTTTAGGACAAATTTCCAAAGAACAGATTGATGACTTCTTTGTTATTTTTTTGAAGAAGAATTAAAAAAACAATTATAAAAATTAAAAAAATAGGGGCTTGTTTTAAAAAAATTAGAAGCCCTTATTACATAATATTGAAAAAGGAGCGTAGATGAGACCATATTTATTTAAAATTGGAGGCTTTGAACTTAGAATTTACAGCTTAATGTATATTTTGGCCTTTCTTTTTGGAATGTTTATCGCACTTGCAGATGATGTTGCTGAAAAAAGAGGAGTTGATGATCGAAAAATTATTGAAGATTTTGCATTTACAACGATAGTATCGGGATTAATTGGAGCAAGATTATATTATGTTATTTTTTTAAATTTGCCGATTATATTGGAAATCCTTTATCCATATTTTATATCTGGGAAGGCGGCCTTGCAATTCACGGCGGAATTATTGGAGCATTTATAGGTGCCTGCTATTATGCTAAAAAAAATAAAATGAACTTATGGGTACTTACAGATATGGCTGTTGGACCTTTATTATTTGGACAATTTTTAGGAAGATTTGGAAACTTGGCAAATGGTGAAGTTCACGGAGTTCCTACATTTACTCCGCTTAGCGTAATTTTTTCAGGAAGATTCAATGAATGGTGGATAAAATACCAGTCAATGAGCACTGCAGCACTAAAGCCCAATTTAAGCAGGTTGTACCTTGGGGATTAGTTTTTCCATTAAATACGCCAGCTGGTTCAGAATTTCCAAATTTGCCGTTACATCCTGCTATGCTTTACGAAGCATTTTTAAATTTAATCGGATTTATAATTCTTTGGTTTTATTTTAGAAAAAAAGAATATAATCCTGGAGTTTTATCAATGATTTATTTAATTATGTATGCGATTATAAGAACATTCGTAAGTACATTTAGAGCAGAAGACTTATTAATTTTTGGAATAAGACTTCCATATTTAATAAGTATAGCTATGATTATTGTTGCAATTATTGGAATAAAAATTCTTTAGCAGTCCAGAAAGAAAAATTTGTACCTGCTAAAAGTGAAGAAAAAAATAATAAATTATACTAAATTTCATAAAAATAGAATAATATAAATAAAAAAACTGTCATTTTCACCTTTATCAATGAATTTGACAGTTATTTTTTTAGATATTTAATATTATTTCTTTGCTTCATCAGATTCTTTTTTTAGTTTCAGAATGTCTTTTTCCCACGGTTGTCAGCCAATGCATCAATTCCGCCCTTTTTCATATTTCTTTACCCATGAATAAATTTGCTGATATGAAATTCCAAATTTACGGATAGTTAAATTATAGTCATGATTATTATTTTTGACAAAATTGAACAGCTTCAACTTTAGCTTCGATAGTCTTTCTTACGTGTTTCTTTAATGATGATACTTTTTCCATTTTCATCAATACTTCTTCTATAATCTCTAATCCAGTAATTTAGCACACTTACAGAAGCAATATCATATTTTTTTACAAATTTCAAATAACGAACCTTCATTATTTAAGTAGCTTTTTAACAGCTTTTATCTTTAGTTTCACGAGAGTAATGTCTATTTTTTTATCTTCAACTTTTATACTTTCTTCACCTATTTCAAGATATTTTTTCTTCCATGTCATTAATGATGACTTCGCAACATTGTATTCCTTTGACAATCCTTGAATAGTCCCTTTCCCTTCCAATATCATTTTTACGAGTTCAACTTTTAGTTCATTAGATACTTTTGATTTTCTTCCCATTAAATTACCCTTTCTAAAATAAAATATACATTCTTTATTTTTTTTACTTATATTAAATAATACACAGCTAGAAAATGTGAAATACTTCCTAGAATCACAAAAATATGCCATATCATATGATTAAACTTGCAGATTTTCCACGAATAGAAAATTGTTCCAAGCGAATACAGAACTCCGCCTAAAACCAAATAGATTAATGAAACTCTATTTATATTATTTATTAAATCATTCCAGGCAAATACAATCATCCAGCCCATTATTAAATAAAAGCAATGTTGAAAATAATTTGAATTTACCGGTAAAAAATACTTTAAATACAATTCCCAAAATACAGACTACCCATTGAATTGTCAATATAATTTTATTCATTGGAGAATTGACAACTAAATATAGAAATGGAGTATAAGAAGCCGCTATTAAAATATAAATTGCCGAATGATCAAAAATTTCAAATATTGATTTGGCTGTTCCTGGCTTTAATCCGTGATATATAGCCGACATTGTATACAAAACTATCAATCCAAAGCCAAATGCCATAAAGGATATTATCGTTCCAGCATCACGTGTCCAGCTAGCACGTATTGTCAATATTAAAAAAGCCAGAATTGCTAACCCTGCTCCTACAGTATGACTTACAAAATTAGCAATTTCTTCCCCGTGTGAAAAATTTTCTGCCTGTTTATGTATTTCATTTAATATATTTTTTTAGTTTTTTTATTCATATTTTCCCCCTTAAATACAAAAAAACATTTTATATAATTTTAAAGTTGTTTACAGTAATATACAATCTAACTTTTTTTAAAAATTAAATAAAAACATAATTAATTCTGAAAATACTTGTAGTTTTTTCATTTTCATAAGTAAAATTATTTCTCATAATTTATTATAACAGATGTTTTAATTATATTCAACTAAAAATCTGATTATTATTATATTTTTTTTGTATTTTAAAAAATTAAAAAAGTGAGTTTTTTTATTTGACTCACTTTTAATAAAAATCATTTAAAATTGTTGACGATAGGAAGCACCACCGTATCTTAGTGTTGCCACATTTCTGTCTCCATTTTTGCTCCAAGATATTGGTATATCTATTGTTCCTTTATTTACATTTACTCTAACTGATGAAGGCAGATTTTCTCCATCTTCTGGAACATAAATATTGCTTGCCGCCCTTACCAGCATTTCATGGGCTGATTCTGTCGGAACACTTACACTAAAGGTTTTTTCCGCTGTATTTGATCCAGCTGTTGCTGTTGCAGTTAATGTTGCCCCTTTACTTCCGCCACCATAAAATTGCTTATTGACTCTTCCTGACACTGAATATAAGCTTGAATTTGAAGAATGCCATCTTATTGTAACTGGAACGCCGTTTGAGGCAGTCATTGATTTTGGAAGGCGACCTCCTTCAGAAACTGACAGCTTGCCTATTACTTCTTGAACTGCTTCAGAATTTCTAGGATCTGATCTTCCTGGAATTTCATTGCTATTGCCGTTAATGCTATTATTACCATCATTATTCTGAACTTCATATCGCATTTGGATATTTCCTTCATTTTCAAGAATTTTTTTATCCATATCGTATATTGCATTTTTTTAGATGAAATCTGATTTTTTTACCTTGATAAGTTACTACATTTCCATTTAATTTTTATCTTTTTTTGTCCTTCAGATAAATTGTAGCCTTATCGGCACTTGTATTGATTGTCTTAAATTGTGGCAATGTACTTACGATTTTTTTACATTATTTCTAGCATATCCCTCCTGCTTATTCATATCCATATACAAATAATTTTGCAGTCATTTTAGTATTATTCTTAAAGTCAACCATAACTTTATCTCTTGCAAGTATAAGGTTTCTTCTTGAATCCATTTCATTATATTGGGAATCCAAAGTAATATCTTTATATGTCATACGTACATTTTCCTTAATTTCACTACGTGTAATACTCATATTACTTCCATTTTTATGGGAAACAAAATAAACTTTTGCAGTATTTCCGACAAAATGTACTGCTTCTGATTCCACAAGCGGTCTTGGATCATGTATCAAATCCTTTACATTACCTCTAATTTTTCCTTTTACATGTCCATCAAACCTAAATTCCTTTCTCTCAAAACTTCCCTGTCCAACATCAGATGAAATTTTGTCCCCTTGAACACTTGTCATTTCCATTTTATTTGCAAAAATATCTTTTGAAATTGTATTCATTTTTCCCGTTTGCACCATGAACATTAAAGTTTTGTTTCTTTACATTAAAAGGTCCATTCATAGTGGCATTTCCTGTAGGAAAAACATACACAAGCCCTGTTCCATCCATTTTATAATCATCATAATTAGCAGTATAATAATCACTTGTTGTCATAGTGTGCGTTTTTAAATCATAAACTCCACTTCTATAAGTTCCTGTCGTTCTTCTCGGCAAGTAATTATAAGTACCATTTCCATCACCAGTTATTATATTGGCAACTTTATCATAAAAAACATGATCTCCTGTAATTATCATAGTTTTTCCCGTATATCTAACATGTCCTCTTCCATCAACTTGTTTCTTGTCAACAAGATAAACAGCGCTGTCTCCTGTAATTACACTTTCCTTGCTCTTATAAACAACATGTCCATTTCCATTAATTTGTTTTTTCTTGATGAAATATACGGCACTGTCTGCTGTAATTACACTTTCTTTCCCTGTATAGACAACATTTCCAAAACCTTCTACTCTTTCATCATCACCATTCATATAATAATCTGCCTTTTGAGCATCCAGCTTGCTTTCAGGAGAAGTGTAATGCACATGACCTTCTGCATTTCCTATTTTATTAATGTCATCATATCGCATCTTATCTGCTGTAAGCATTCTTTTAGTTTTTTCTTCCTTATAGACAACATGACCTTCTGCAAAACTTACCTTTGTCGGATCATTATACGTAATCTTATCTGCTGTCATAGTTTTTTTGTCTTTTTTATTATTATATTTTGCATGCCCTGTCGCTACAATCGTTTCAAACTTCGTTGTCGTTTCAACTTTATCCGCTTCAGAAAAAGTATCGTCAAAGGTGTTTACCAGTTTTGTTTTTACTGGTGAAATTAGCTGATCTCCCTGTTTTTTATAATCTACCCGTTCTGTATAAATTTCCCACTTTCTGTCCTTTGTTGTACCAACAACTTTTTTCATCAATGAAACATCAAGCGTCTTGGTATTTACAATCCCTTCTTTCCCGGAAATTACCATCTGTTTTTTTACAAGATCCACGATTACATTTTTAAACCTGATGACTTCATCTCCTTCAGATCCAATTTGCTCATCAGCATAAACAATCGCTTCATCCCTTAACCTGTACACAACCTTTTTAGCCTTCATATCCTTTTGCATCTGATCAAGCGGTGCCGGAATTTTTTTAAAGAATACCGCATATATAAAATATATCAGTATTAATATAAGCCCTCCATAACCTATTTTCTTCCACATTATTTTTTTCTCCTATTTTAATTATCTTTTTTCATATTTTCCTTCAGTTCAAACAAAAATTTCATCGCATCCATCGGCGTAATATTATTTATATCATAATCTTCTATCTTATTCACAATTTCTTGTAAACTTTCCTTCTCTTTTTCAATTTTCAGCAATTTTTCCTCATAAAACTGATTATTTTCAATATTTTCAGAATCCTTTTCAATTTCCTCAAAATCATCTTCAAATTCTAAATTTTCACCAAAAAGCGAAAGCTGGCGAACATCCACAGTTTTTTCAATAAGCTCCTTCTTCTGCTCCAGCCTTTTTAAAATTTTCCTGCTTTCAACAAGTATCTCCTTTGGAAGTCCAGCCAATTTTGCCACTTCAATCCCATAAGACTTATCCGCTCCACCTTTCACAATATTTCGTAAAAACATTACTTTTCCCTGTTTTTCATCCACTTCTATCCGATAATTTACAATATGTGAAAATTTATTTTCCAAATCAGTAAGTTCATGATAATGTGTTGCAAAAACTGTCTTAGCACCGATTTTATCGTGAATATACATTGAAATGGCAGTCGCTATAGAAACTCCATCGGTTGTGGAAGTTCCACGTCCAACCTCATCTAATATAATAAGACTTTTTTCAGTCGCATTGTTCAAAATGTTGGAAACCTCGCTCATTTCCACCATAAACGTACTCTGCCCAGTCAAAATATCATCAGAAGCCCCAATTCGTGTCAAATACTTATCTATAATCGACAACCTCGCCTTTCCAGCAGGCACAAACGAACCGATTTGAGCCATTATGGAAATTAGTGCAATTTGCTTCATATACGTTGATTTTCCTGACATATTAGGCCCTGTCAGCACGACAAAGCTTTCTTTTTCAGTAAAAATCGTATCATTTGAAACATAATCTGTCCTTCCAATTAATTTTTCCACAACTGGATGCCTTCCATCCACAATTTCAAAGGAATATTCTTCGCTCATTTCAGGTTTCACATAATCATTTTCAATGGCATTCACTGCAAAAGACACCATTACATCAATATATGCCAGCCTTTCCGCCAATTCTGACAAAATTTTCCGATGTTCTTTTACTTTCCCGCTAACTTCCTTAAATAAATGATATTCCAAATCTTCGATTTTCGCTTTAGAATTTATTATCGTATCCTCATATTTTTTCAGCTCAGGCGTAATATACCGCTCTGAATTTGAAAGTGTCTGCTTTCTTATGTAATGCTCTGGCACCATATTCAGATTTGACTTCGTAATTTCAATAAAAATAACCAAAAAAACTTTGTTGAATTTTTATTTTCATATTTCTAATTCCAGTCGCTTCCCTTTCCCTTTGCTCAATATCCAGCAAAAAGTCCTTCCCAGAATTCATAATATTTCTAATTTCATCCAATTCCTGACTGTACCCAGATTTTATAATTCCGCCTTCCCTCACAGAAAACGGTGCATCTTCATTTATACTGTCATCAATTATTTTATAACACTCAAACAAAAATATTTACATCAATGCTCTGAAAAAAATCAGTATTTTCCAAAATTTTCATTATTTCAACAGCTGATTTTATTGTCTTTTTCAATGCCGTCAAATCTTTCCCATTTTCACTCCCAAAGATTATTTTCCCAAGAAGCCGCTCCAGATCATAAATATCCTCAAGTTTCTCCCTCAAATCTTCACGAATTAAGATATTATCAATAAAATACTGAACATCCTCCTGCCTTTTCTTTATTTTATCAATATTCAAAAGTGGATTATTTATAAATCTCTTTAATAGCCGTGTTCCCATCGAAGTTTTACACTCATCCAGAACCCACAAAAGCGACCCGTACACAGTTTTTTCCCTCTGATTTTTCAAAAGTTCCAAATTTCTGCTTGTAATCGCATTTATTTCAGCATAATTGGAAATATTAACAAACTCAATTTTCTCCACAGTCAATTCATGCTCAACCTGCATAGTAGCCACATAATCAAGCGCCATTGCAGCAGCTCCGATTATTCCCTTTTTATCCTTAATTCCATAACTTTCCAGCGACACAATCTCAAAATACTCCATAAGATACTTAGCACTATCCTGAACTTTATTCACAAAAGTCACAACAGAATCATTTTTTTGTAAAAAATCATCTAACTTTTCCTTAATTTCCCCATAAAAATCCTCTGTTACAAGCACTTCCTTAGGCTCAATCTTATTGACTTCATTAAATAATTTTACAAAATCATCATCCTTTTCAACTTCCGTTACCTTAAACTCCCCAGTCGTTATATCAATATACGCAACTCCAAGTTTATTCTCAACTTTCAAAATACTCATCAAGTAATTATTGCTCTTTGCATCAAGCGCCTCCACATCCACAACTGTCCCTGGCGTTATAATCTTCACAACTTCCCGTTTTACAATTCCTTTTGCCGTCTTAGGATCTTCTATCTGCTCGCAAATTGCAACTTTATATCCTTTTGAAACAAGTTTTGTTATATATGAATCTGCCGAATGAAACGGAATCCCCGCAAGCGGAACATCTGCATTTTTTTCCTTATTTCTCGAAGTAAGGGTAAGTCCCAACTCCTTCGACGCCTTTACCGCATCCTCAAAAAACATCTCCTGAACCTCCCACGACTAAAGTCGCAGGGTTCTAAAATCTTTAAAAATATTTAAAAATCTTCTAAGAAGTTTGATAGCTTTACACTACCCTTATTCTTTTAGGCGTATTCAGCTCACCTCTATTGTATAGGACACTTAAAGTCCACAACTTTACTTTTTCTTAATATATTTAATGCTCCATTACAATCTGCATTTAAAGTTTGCCTTTACTTGTTTGATATAGTCCTCTTTTTATCCTTTTTCCACTGAATATATATTCTTGTAGATTTTCTTTATCATATATTGGAATTTCATCTCCATCAAAGAAACTTGCTTTTGATGTATAACTCTCTTCTTGCAGTTTAAATTCTATTCCATATAGTTTACATAGATATATTAATTTATCTCTTAATTTTTCCATATGGTATATTTACAAAAGTTTTGATTATTTATACTTCCTATATTTGATTTTCTTTGAAAATCTTCATTATATCCCAGAACTATTTTTTTCCTGTATCATTATTAAGACAATAATTTACAATTATTCTTGCTGCTTTTTGAAAGATAATCATTTATGCGATTATTTCTCTTTCTAGCTATTCTCTTTTGCCTTAATGTTGTTCGCTTAATCTTTTGCTTATCTTTTTATACTTTGTAATTTTGCATTTATCTTATTATAGTATTGATTAATTGATTTTAATTTTTCTACCATCTATTATGAAATGAAGATCCAGAATTTGTAACACAAGTACAAAGATTATTTATACCTAAATCAATTCCTAGTGCATTTGTCTTTTATTTAACTTCCTTTGAACTTCTTCTACCTCATAAGTATATTGAATTTCAAAGTACCTAGAATGTTGTTTTGGGTATTATTCTGATCTCTTTTATTTTCTTACCTTTTTAATACTGGTGGTAGCTTAATTTTGAACTTCCTGATGAGTTTTCTTAAACGAATTTGAATAAGGAACTATCAGAATATCATCTTTTAATCTTACAAAACCTATAACAAGAGTTGTAAAATCCATCTTTAGCAAGATATTTAGGTAATTTTTATATCTTTACAAATTATATTGACCATTTTTAGCAAGTTTTCAAAAGTCCAAAAAAATGATTTGAAACTTCCGTCTACTTCTTTTCAGAATTTGTTGAGCCATATTAGAATTTAACTTCTTATAGTTTCTCACTATTTTTTTAAGCATTTTATAGTTTTTCGTTATAACTTAAATACTTTTTATTTTCAAAATAGTATTGTCTAACATTATATATAGCTTCATTAGTTTAAAGTTCTTAGCTATATGAGATAAATATTTTCAAAATTTCTAAACTCTTTTTTTACTAAGATGTTTTTACTTGTTGTTTTAATGTCAAATACATAGATATCACCTCCTTTTCATCAGAGATATTATACCATGTATTCTACATTTTATCTGTTTATTTTTTTTAAATATTTTTTTAAAGTTTTTTTAAAACCCCACAACAGTGGGAAGCGTCGTTCACATAAGTACGCTACTACTTATGCAGTTCTCTTATGAACTTCTTGTTATCTCTAACAAGCACAGACTATATCTTATCCATATCCTGTTTCAAGGACTTAGGCGAAACCACTTCCAATACCTATCGCTTGTATTGTACTCCCCTCACGAGGGATAGTCGTTGAACTTTCCTTTTCAGGATTAGCTGCTGATTGTCTATTATCATAATGTTTAGGATTTTACCTTGCACCATCTAGTATATTTTTTCTGCTTTCGCCACCATCACACTTATACCATATTCTAATTTAGGTATTATGTTGTGGTTATACCAGCTTTAAGAGTTCCCAGCAATTCAGTTTCTTTGTTGCACGGTTTTGCTCCGTGTCTACATACAAGTTTCCCTATATGCTTACTAAAATTTTCGTGCAATTCATCTCACGACTAAAGTCGCGAGTGTTCTTGCTTTATTTAATAAAAATCACCCAGTCTAAAAAACAATATAGAATCCTCAAAATTAGATTTTATCTCCTTATATTGCTTCATAAGCGGTGTATCTGCCATTGTTATTTTACCTCTGTTCTATCTTTATTTTTTTTAAATTTATTATACTTATTTTTTTATATCAATTTTTTTAATTTATCCTTTTTAAAAATTTCACTATAAACTCTTTCACAATTTCCTTTATCCACATACTTCAAGAACTTCTCTCGTAACTTTATCAGATTTCTGCTTTCATATCCTTATCATAATGAAAAATTATTTTCAGAAATCCCAATAATTTCCTCTACACATTTTCTCCACAGTTTTAACCTGCTTTCCAAACAAATCCTTATCTAAATCCACATAAGATCCAACTTTTTCTTCATATTCACGTTTATCAAACTGGAAGAAGATAATTGGCTTGTTTAGATAATAAAAAGTCGTAAAGCTACGCTTGAATAATCTGTTATTAATAACTTTGATTTTTGAAGTTCCTCAGTTATATTTACTTCTTTTGGAAGTATTCTTATATTTTTTTCCAAGTTTTATATTTCCAAAAATTTTTTTAAATGATCCTGCATTAATTGATGAATGTAGACATTCAATTTAATATTATTTTTTTCCAGATAATCATTTAATTTTTTTATCTGTAATTAAATTTGAGATATTCTGAAAATATTTTGTATCTTCAAATTTCTGATTTTCTGATTTTAGCCAGTTTCGCCAAGTTGGCATAAAAAATATTTGTTTTTCAGCGATTTCCAAGTTATATAATTTGTCATATCTTGGATAACCTGTTATAACTGCTGTTTCTTTCGGCACTTCCCACCAGACTTCTGTTTTCACTTTTCTTTCAAATTCTGAGTCACAGATATTTAAATCATAGGATTTTACAAGGGCTTCTGCCACTTTTGCCGTCTTTGGATTCATCGCCTGACGTACTTTAAAGCCTACTGTTCCATGATTTAGAAATACTTTAAATATTTTTTTGTGAAATTTGTTTATTAACGGCACTACAAAAAGGTACGGGGCAATATCTGCAGAAATTGAATGGGAAAATAATGCAACTTTTGCATTCATAAAATAAAGGTAGCTCTTTACACTTCCTTTTATCAGTTTTTCTCCTGGAATTTTTTTAGCAATTTTAGCATTTTTATTTATTACCCAGTATACTTCCTCCTGCTGTTTTGACCGTAAATATTCATACATCGCACGTCCATTATCCACAAAAAGCTCTCCTGCATTTCCGCCCACAAGCCAAATATTTCTATTTTTGAACTTGCCTTTGTTAAATGGATAAATAAGATAAGCTATTATCATATTTATCAAGCATTTTACCTTATCCATATTCTTCTCCTATTTTTTAAATTTCATATTTTGTATATCCAACTTTTCTGCCCTTCATCACAACTTTATGATATTTTTTATTTTTTGTAATAATCGTTCCGACAAAACTTCTAAATTGCCGTTTCCAGTATTTCAGAATGTAAAATTTGTTTTTTCTGCCTTTCACTTCCTTTTTTACCAATGCTCCAAATCCCAAAGCATATTTATAGGCACGTTCCAGGTCACTGTAATTTCCTTTTTTAGCTGGATGAAAAATTATGTCGTTTGCAAAATATCTTCCCTTGTAGCCCTTATGAAGCAATGTCAGCACATAGTCAGTCTCTTCCCCGCTTCCAAAAGTTGCACCAACTCCTAAACTTTCATCAAATAAAATGATGTCATCTTTTTTATAATTCACAAAAAAAGTAATAGACTTCACAGTTTTATCCACATTATTCTTGGCTATTTCCATATCCTTTTTTTCCATAACACCTGTTCCATAAGTTTTCCCACGTTCAAGTGTACGGCATGAATAAATTCGATAATCTTTCTTTTTTTCAAAAAAAGCAACAACTTTTTCCAATGTGTCAGGCTGATACTCACAGTCATCATCAGGAAATCCCACAATTTCCCCTTCCATAAGCACAAGCCCTCTATTTCTGTTTAAACTAAGCCCTTTTTTTCATCACTTTTTCGCATATTTTATCTTAAATTCCTCTTCATAATTTTTTACAATTTCAAAAACTTCATTTCCTTCATTCTGATCCACCACAATCAGCTCAAAATCCCTATAAGTCTGTGTTTTCAGACTTTTTAAAAACAATTCAAGTTCAGTTGTGACATTAATTGTCGGCATTACAAGGGAAACCTTCATATTTTATATCTCCTTTTATTTTTTTAATTTTTTATTTTATATCCACAGTTGTTATATACGGAAGATGATCCGATAATTTTGTCCAGTCTTGAGTTGCATCGTTAATAAAATAGCTAGATTTTACCTTCCACTTTTTAGACTGGCTTCCAAAAATATAGTCAATTCTTGGATCTGAAAGCGATCTCACACCACTAAAATTAGCTTCCATATAAGTATCTCTCCAGTCCTTTGTCATTTGTCCATAATATTTTGTTGATGGCAAAAAAATTAAAATCTCCACTTATGAAATTTTACATCATCTTTTATCAAAAAAATTTTTGTAAAGTAAATCAAGTGATTCCATTTCTTCAGGCTTTTATATTTGGCTTAAAGTCTAAATGTGTATTCATCACTAGAAACCTTTTTTTCTCCAAAAAGTCTTTTTTTAGAAAGTTCTGCAACAATAAGCTGTCTTCTTTTCCTCACGCCTTCTGATGGGCAATTCATAAGTGTATATTTTTCTCAAGCGGATATTTTGAGATAAATGAAATTCCATATTCCCGCCATCATAATCTCTAGATTTTTTTGAGTAATAATCATATCCCAAAGACTTTTTGCAATATCAGATGTCACATCCCTAAAATTGCTTCTCTTTGTAAATTTATCAACTTCCTGAAGTGATATAAAAATCAGGTGCATACGGCTTTATGCTTTCTCCCAATTTCTGTCCGTTTGTAAGCCTTGCCCCATAAATATTATACGTCATCATCTTAAATTCCTTTGCCCAGCTAACAGTCGCCCCACAAATCATAAGCGACAATAATACTTTTTTTAATTTGCTCATTTTTTTCTCTTGTTTCTCCTAATCCTTTGTTTATTATATAAATATTTCATTCCATTATATCACTTTTTTTAGTATCTACCAACTTTATTTTTTCCTTTGTCTTTTATTTACGTTTTTCCTTCAAATAATACCTAGCAATTATCCTAGCCCTCTTCATTAACTTTTTTACTCCCGACAAATGCTTCGCTTCCAAAAACAGCCTCGCCTTCAAACTGCTCCAGCTGTCATTCCACCAATGTATCCCATAAGTTTCAGATTTTATGCAGTCATCTGTATATTTTTCATGAAACCCGTAAGGATAAAAATATTCTTTCGGAAAAATCACTATTTTCCCATCTTCCAATAAATTTTCTCTTTTCTCGCTCAAATTATATTTTTTCTCAAAAACATACGTAAATATTTTGGGAATCGTCCAAACTGGCTTTTCCCAAATCTCTTTTTCATAAAACTCTTTAATATCCTTCAACACTTCATTATGCTTCGTTGTCCCAAAAATCCCAACACTTATATGCTTTTCATCTTCATAACCTATAAAAAAATCCATTTTTAATTTCTCATTTTCTGGATTTTTAAAAAAAGAATCTTTTTCTTCTAAAAATCGGTGTCAAATTTTTTTAATTATTTCCATATCCGTATCAACATAAATTCCCGAATTTTCATACATAAAATGCACTCTCATATAATCCGAAACATATGCCCAAAAGCCTTCTTTCATAACATTCACGGAAAAAAATCTATTTTTCGCAAGATGTTTTTCCATGTCAAAATTTTTCTCATTTATCTCTATAATTTCAAAATCAGGCAAATTCTTTTTCCAAGATTCCAAACATTTATAGAAAATATCAGGCTTTTTGGCATTTCCAACCCAGACATAATATATTTTTTTTTCTATCATCATTTTCTCCTATTTTTCACCTTTTTTCTAATCATCATATACTTTTTCATCGGATTTTTAGTAATATTCACAACTTTAAATCCCACTTTCTCATACAATTTCTTTGCCCCCACATTATAATCAAACACATTTAACGTAATAGAATTTACATTCTTTTCTTGAAAAATCAAACTTATAAATTCCAACAAAGCCCTTTTTCCAAGTCCTTTTCCAGCAAGTTCAGGATTAATCAAAAATCGCCCAATATGAATATTATTCATTTCTTTTCGTATTTTCTGAATAATCCCCACAAATTCATTTTCACAAAAAATCGAGTAAATATCCTTTAAATCATCAATTTGGCTTTCTGTAAGCGGAAAATCAAGGCTTTTTCCAGCCCACTGTTCAAGAAAAGTCCTTTCCCTTTTCATTAGTCCATTTGACTATATCATTTTTATTATTGTCATTTATTCCGTCTATTATTTCTATATTTTCTACTTCCATCAATATTAAACTCCTCTTTTTTTCTACACCAACTCATATTCAATCTCATTCACAATACAAAATTTCACTATTTCTCCATAAAAAGTTTCGTAATCCTCATTTTTTTAAACTCTGAATTTTTTTAGAAGTAATTAGTGTATAAACCTTTTTTTCATTATTTCCAAAAAAATTTTTAACATTCTGTATCCAAAATCTATCGTTCCACTTTTTTTGTATTCGGACTTGTAATCACCAGTTTTTTTATATCATACTTACTGTATTTTTTTCATCATCAATACTTATAAAATTACTAAATATTTTTTTATAATATTCGGTGTACAAATTTTCATTCTAATTAAAGAAATAATCTCTAAAAATAATAGCACCGAAAAGTAATAATTATCAAAAAAATATTTCCAAAAAAATAGAATCAGAAGATAGCATTTTAACTATTATCAAAGTAAAAAAATTACCCCAATAACATTATTTTTTTAAAAAAATATCTTTGAATTTTTTTCTAAAAGTAATTCCTTTTTTTGGAATTTCAAATATTATATCTTTCAATTTCCTTTTTTTCAAGTTGAAATTTATAAATAATTTTTTTCAAGTTCTGAACAATTTTTCTTTCCAAACAAATAAATTGGAATATTACAACAATCTATCCATAAATATTTAATATTTTCATAAAAACCAGCTACTGCCATTAAATACTCTAATCTTATCTTTTTCTATCTTTCTGCTCCAAACTTTCTTTCCCTCTATAATATGTCAAAAATACCATTAGATATTACAACTTTTTTTATTAAAAAAATATAAATAGACAAAATTATAAATGCTATAATTGAAAGCAAAGCAATTAAAAAAATATCCTAAAAATATTTCTTTTTTTGAAGTTAAAAAAACTGAGAAGATATTATTATTCCTTGATAAATAATTATTGCCGGAACACAAACTATTCTACATAATATTTTTCAATTCTTCTACCCAATGAACTTTAAATACTTGCTCTTTTTTTGCCCAACTTCACTCAACTCCTAAAAAAATTTATTCCTTTTTATACCAACTCATACTCAATTCCATTAACAATACAAAAAATTTCACTATTTCTCCATAAAAAGTTTCGTAATCCTCATTTTTTTAAACTCTGAATTTTTAGAAGTAATTAGTGTATAAACCTTTTTTTCATTATTTCCAAAAATTTTTTTAACATTCTGTATCCAAAAATCTATCGTTCCACTTTTTTTGTATTCGGACTTGTAATCACCAGTTTTTTTTATATCATACTTACTGTATTTTTTTCATCATCAATACTTATAAAATTACTAAATATTTTTTTATAATATTCGGTGTACAAATTTTCATTCTAATTAAAGAAATAATCTCTAAAAATAATAACTCCCAAAAATAATAATTATCAAAAAAAGTAATTCAAAAAAACATATTATCAAAATATTTAACTACTATCAAGATAAAAAAATTATTATAATAATAGCATTTTTAAAAAAATATCTTTGTATTTTTTTCTATAAATAATTCTTTTTTTGGAAATTTCAAATACTATATTTTTCAATTTCCTTTTTTTCAAGTTGAAATTTACAAATAATTTTTTTCAAGTTTTAAGCAATTTTTTTCTTTCCAAACAAATAAATTGGAACATCATAATAATCTACTGATAAATGTTTTAATTCACTACTCCAATGTTTTTCATAAAGTATCCTAATATTATCTTTTTCTATTCTCACACACAAAACTTCTTTTTCCTCTTTCATAATACGTCAAAATATTGTCAAAGGACTTTCAATTTTTTTTTGTTAAAAAAACAAAAATAGATAAAAATTAAAAAAATATTATGATTGAAAGCAGAACAGTCAAAAAAAGCATTTAAAAAAATATTTCATTTATTGAAAAAAATCCAAAGAAAATCTCCACCCCCAAAAAAACAATAATGGAATATGAATCAAGTTAAACACCATTTTTCAACTTCTCTACCCAATGAACTTTAAATACTTGTTCTTTTTCGCTCAATTTCATTCAACTCCTAAAAAAATCAAATCAATTCCTTTCTTTCTCCTCAATTTTTCCTGTACATATAATCAAAAGCTAAAAGACTAGAACGTAAACTGCAATTAGCATTGCCATATTTTTTTATTAATCCTTCTCCAAAGAATGAACCTCTTGGGATGTAAAATAAATTTGGGATAAAGTAATAACTTGTCAATAATAAAAATCTATTTTTTACAACATATTTTTCATACTTTATAATTGCAATTCCAAGTAAAATTGAGATTATAATTAACCAGATATATCCTAAATCATACATTTCAGCGATGTAATTTGAACCAATTCCTTCACCTTTTAGATAAGCTCCTGAATTTAGGTAATATGTTAATCTGTCTGCAAGTGAATTTGTTGTTTCAAGAGTTTCAAGCGACTGTGGTTGGAAGCCTAACAGTCCCTGCAAAATGTACGGATAGCTTCCATGTCCGACAATGTTATGCTTGAAGTTAATTGTGTAGCCTAGGACAAGGTAGCTTACACCTTGAGAAAACAGGAAATTGTAAATTGTGTTTATTAAATCTAAACTGAATATTTTTTTACTTCGGATAGATACTAGAATTTGTGAGAAAATCACTGTAAATCCTACCAATTTTACCATTGTCTTGGCTTTTATCCTGATTCCATAAACTTTTGCATAATACCACATTATAAAAAGCAGCTGTGTCAAAAATATTGCTCTTGCCCCCTTGAATGAATCCAACAGTTTTACCATAAGATAAAGGGAAGAAATTGTCAAAAATTTTCTTTTGGATGGAATTGAAATTAAAAATATTAAAAATCCGATTGTCATTACTGTTCCAGAACCTTTTGTAAATGCAGGATAATCGACACCCTTTAAAATTCCAGTATAATATGCCTCATATCCGGCATGTAATATTACTCTTAACTGTATGAACATTTTGTAGGCTAAAGCAGGCAATGAGATTATAAATAAAGCCATTCCAATATCTGTAAACATTCTTCTACTTTCAAGTGTAATGCTGCTTCTTATTTCACTAATTTTTTTCATTTCGAAATTCCAATAAAAAAATCCCAAATGTGTAAACAATAAGACAAGTAAAAAAACTGTTATTATCTCATTTCTCACATCATAATAAAAAAATAAAAAGTTAGCAAACTTCGTAGCCCATCCAAATTCCTTATAATTCACAATATCCAGAAATATCCTTGTAAAATTAAACAAAAAAACAGCGTATACAAAAAAATCATATACGAATTTAACCACTCTAAATAAATTTTTTTGCCGTAAAAAAATGTATAAATATACACTCCCATAAGCAGATATTCTAAAAAAATTTCATTTCCAATGCATCATTTGGAAAAAGTCACCACACTTTTTTTAAAAAAATAGCACAAATGCAATAACAAACATATGAAATATTAAAAAAATCCAATTCTATCTTCTTTTTATAAGATTACTACTTTTCATCAATTTACCTCTATTTTCATTTTTTTCTTTTATACTCAAATCCTTTTAATATCAATCTGTTTCAAATCAAACATGGGATTGAATAAATATCCATAGTTTTTTTCTAAATTAGTTTTTACTATGATTTCATTTAAAAATTTTTATCATATCGCCACTAAAACTTCAATGATAAATATTTTTTTCAATTCTTAATTTTCACTTTTTTTATTACAGACCTGTTCGACAACTTAATTTTTTTATTTCACAAAGGCTCAAAAACTCCTTGCCTCAGAATATTTATAGTAAAAACTGCTTTTAAAAAAACTGAACTCAAAAAAATTATGATTATTTTACTCAAACCCTGAATTTATATGATCTTTAATAGTTTAATTTTAAATAAGTTTGAGTATATATTTAAAAAAACAAAAAAAGAAACTATCTAATTTAAGACAGTTTCTTCAAATATATTTTCAATCTAAAAAATTATAAATTATTTTCCCTCAAATATTCTTCCACATCAAGCGCCGCAATTGCTCCACTTCCTGCCGCAACAATCGCCTGCTGGTATTTACTATCTTGAACATCTCCAGCCGCAAAAATTCCAGAAGTACTTGTTTTAGAAGATTTTCCTTTTGTTACAATATAGCCTCTATCATCAATTTCTACTTTTCCTTCAAGAAATTTTGTATTTGGAGTTCTTCCAATTGCCACAAAAAAATTCCATCTGTTTGTCAAAAGTTTCAGTTTTACCCGTTTTGTTATTTATAAGTTCGATTCCTGTAACTTTTTCATCTGCCAATACTTTTTTAGGCGTGTAATCCAGCTTCCACTCAATTTTTTCATTATCTCTTGCTCTTTTTTGCATAATTGCAGAAGCACGTAAAAATTCCCTTCTATTAATAATAGTAACTTTATTTACAAATTTTGTTAAAAATAAAGCCTCTTCCATTGCAGTATCTCCCCCGCCAATTACAACCACTTCTTTTCCACGATAGAAAAATCCATCACAAGTAGCACAGGCGCTGACTCCTTTTCCAATATTTTCCTTTTCATTTTCAATTCCAAGATATTTTGCACTTGCCCCTGTTGATAAAATTATTGTCTTTGTTTCTACAATATTTCCATTATCTAGATATAACTCAAATGTCTTTTTCCCATTATTTTCAACATCTTTAATATCCTTTACCACCGCTTGCAAAAATTCAGTTCCAAAATTTTTAGATTGAGACTTTATATCTTCCATTAATTGCGGTCCTGAAATTCCTTGTGGAAATCCTGGAAAGTTTTCAACTTCTGTTGTCGTTGTAAGCTGTCCGCCTGGCTCCATTCCATTTATTACGATATTTTTCAGTCCAGCACGGCTTAAATAAATTGCAGCTGTAAGTCCTGCCGGCCCTGATCCGATAATTACTGAATCGTACATATTTTTCACCATTCCTTTTTTTATTTTTTTTATATCATTTTTTTATTCAAATAACAATCTGTATAAATGCTTTTTTTAAAATTTACTGTTAAATGAATAAAACATTACTCTGTTTTTATGAAATTAAATACTATAATTAAAGTCTAGCAGAAAAAAATAACCACTAGACTTGTCCTATAAATAAATATTTCTTTAACAACCTATTTTACCTGATTTGCAATTATAATACTTGATTTACTTCTTCATAAAGCGCTTCTTTTTGAATGTAATCCAACTAATTTTTTTAACAGGTTTTTCCATCTTTGAATAAAAATTAATGTAGGAATACTTTGGATTCCAAAAAGATTGTGCCAATTCAATTCTTCATCTACATTTACTTTTTCCAACTGTAGCTTTTCCTTCCATTTCTCCTGAAAAATTCTTCAATAATAGGAAGCTGCATTTTACAAGGTCCGCACCAGCTAGCCCAAAAAATCTACTAAAAGCCACTCCATTTGCAATACTTTTTTTTCAAAATTATCTTTATTTAAATTTAATGCCATTTTACATCATCCTCTTTCTTCTTTTTCTTAGTTTTTTTAATTTAGTAAATTTACAGTTTATTTTTTTAAAAAAATTTATGTTATACTATTTTTTTAGAAAAATCAACTATTCAATTAAAGTAATTGAATAGTATCATATTTAAAAAAATTGTCAATACTTTTATTTAAAATTTTTACTATTATAATTAAAAAGGAAGATAAATAAATGGATAAAATATGTGAAAATTATAAAAATAGCCTATATTCAGGATTATCGAAAATTGGAAAATGCCTGTCTAGCGAAAAAAGGATTGAAATACTGGATCTGCTTGTACAAGGGGCAAAAACTGTGGAAAGTATTTCAAATGAAACAGGAATGAGCATCGCAAATACTTCTAGGCATTTGCAGATTTTAAAGGATGGAAACCTAGTCATTAATGAAAAAAAGGGAAATTATGTTGTCTACGAAATTGCAAATACGCAGATAATTGACTTGGTATACCTTTTAATTGGAGTGGGGGAAAAACAGCTGGCAGATATTCAGCGAATACATAATGAATTTAATGACAGCTGTATGAAAATCCGCCCTATTACATTAGAACAGGCTTATGAAATGGCTGAACAAAATGAAACATTAATAATAGATTTACGGCCTGAAGATGAATTTAATTCAAGCCATATAGAAAATGCAATTAATATTCCAATGAAACATCTTGAGGAAAATATTAAAAATTTGCCAAAAGATAAGAAAATCATTGTTTACTGTCGTGGAAGAAACTGCGCCTATGCAAATTTGGCTTCCAAATTGTTAAATGATAACGGCTTTTCAGGCATATAGCCTGAATCAAAGCTACTATGACTGGCAGAAAAATAAAAATTTTTAGTTTTATTTAGATGCATTTTATAGTAAAACTGCTTTTAAAACTAAACTCGAAGTTATGACTAATTTTACTCAAACCTTAAATTTTTATAATTTTTAGCAGTTTAATCTAAATAGGGTTCACTATATAATCTAAGTTTTTTTTATTTTTTTACAAGGGGTCAAAACTTCTTGCTTTAGGATATTTATTTTATTAAATTCCAAGTTTGCATAGTTATTGAACAAGTCTATCGAAATAAAAAATGATATAAAAACAGGAGAAAAAAATGGGATTAATTTTTTTGTTACTGGCGGTGCTAAAAAGCAGGAAAAAGCAAATTTGCTGAAGAGATGCTTTTAAAAATTAAATAATGGAAAGCAGAAAAAAATATATTTGGCAACATCGCTTGTATTTGATGAAGAAATGAAGGAAAAAGGTGCGTTTGCACAAAAAAAGAAGAAAAAATGAATGGTTTACAGTAGAGGCTTACAAAAAAATTTTTGAAAATGAATTAAGTAATTTTTTTTGAAAATAATGATAAAATAAAAAAACAATATGCTTGTAGACTGCCTTACAAATATGATTACTAATATAATTTTTTTGAAAAATCAGAACATTGACTGGGATAATTTTGAAAAAAATTGTATATTCAAACTTTAGAAAAAAACTAAATAAAGATGTGGAACATTCAGTAATTGAACTGCTAAATGTTGCAGATCAGTTTGAAAAATGCTATAATTGTTTCAAATGAGCTGGGAATGGGGACTTGTGCTAAGCTACCCGCTGGGAAGGTATTTTCGTGAGATTGCTGGGAAAAATGAATCAAATTGTAGCGGAAAAAGGCAGATGAAGTGTATCTTGTAGTTTCAGGGATTCCAATGAAAAATAAAATAAATAAAATATACTTTTTTTATTTTTTTCAAATAGGATTTAGTATTAATCAAATTTTATAGACTTTTATAAATGATAAAAAAAATAAAAACAAAGGAGAATAATTTTTAATATGAAAAAAACAAAAAAACAGATTTACAAATAAAAAAAGATGAAATTAGAAAACAGATTTTTAGAAAAGAGAAGCAATCTTTCTTTTGAAGAAGTAGACAAAAAAAGTGAATTAATTATAGAAAATTTAGCTCCATATTTAAAAAAATGCTCAAAAATATAATGATTTTTTTACAGATATGAAAAAAATGAAGTGAGAATTACAAAATTAATAGAACTTTATCCTGAAAAAAATTTTTTTTTATTTCAAAAAAATTGTAAATAGTAAAAACAGGGAAATGAAAAATTAACAAATATAACGAAAATGAACTTGTTTTTGCATAAATTTGGGTATTATGAGTCTTCTTCAGATGATTTTTATGATGAGAAAAATTTTGGATATTGTGGTTGTTCCAGCACTTGCATTTGATTCTAGTAAAAAAATCGGATTGGATTTGGTGGCGGATATTATGACACTTTTTCTGAATAAAGTTAGGGAAAAAATAAGACCGCTTTGCTTTATTGGAGTTTGCTATGACTTTTCAAATGATTGAGGAAGTGCCAATTGAAGGGCATGATATAACTTTGGATCTTGTCATTAATGAAAGTGAAGTTTTATAATTCTTGGAAAAACTATGGAAAATAAAAAAATTAAAAAATTTTTTTCTTGAAATTATAAAAAATGATATTATATATTGCTAAAATAAACAAAAATATTTTAATAAAAATCCCCAAAAAGTTTATTCACTATTAATTAGATCAGTATTAACGGGGTTCGAGTATATTCTAATTCGGACTACAAAGTAAATTCAACAGTCCGAATTTATTATTTTATAATTTCTATTGGTCAAAAAAATTCTTTTTAACGCTATTTCCCGTTTAAACAGTGAAGTGGTTATAAATTTTTCTTACAAGAGACTAAAAATCTCTTGTTAGCAAATAATAATTTCTATTTTTTTAAATGGGATTTAGTATAAAAATTAAAAGAAGTAAATTTCAGGAAGGAGGTCTATATGAAGAAAAAAAGTTAAAAAAATAATAATTTTTTTGATCCCATCTTTTTTTAGCAGGAATGACAGGTTTAGGATTTGGAGAAAAAGTGGAATCAAATAATGCTCCATCCATAAATATTTTAAATGAGAAATTATCTCGAAATAAAAAGAAATTTATTAAATAAGAAAAAAATATTGAATTTTCAAAAAAATGAAGAAATTTACGATATTATAAAAAAATAACTTGAAAAAAATGAAGATGAATTTAAAGTAGATTTTGGATATTTAAATGGATTTCACAAAAGTCCAATTGATAATTCTTTTTCGGAACCTGAAAAAAATTAATGAAAAAGATTCCACAAAAACTGAAACAACAGTTCCTTATGTTATTATTAATCCTGAAAATGGACCTTCTGACAAGGCAGAATATGAATATATTGTTCAAATTAGAAAAAAATAAGGAAATGGGAATCAAAAAAATTTAGGATATGTCACAACAGATGAATATACAAAAAAAGTATAAAAAAAGTAACTTCTGAAATTGATAAATACATACAGTTTTACGGCTCAAACAATATTTCTGGATTTTTTATTGATGAAATCTCGTCAGGAACAAATCCGCTGGAAGTCGACTATATGGAACAAATATATAATTATATAAAAAACAAGTATCCCAACTCCATCGTAGTTGCAAATCCTGGCGGCACAATAACTGATGCAATGTCTAAATACTCTGATTTATGGCTAACAAGCGAACAATCAGCCGATAATTACATCAACCACTGGACACCAAGAACTTATAACTTTGAAAACGATCCTAAAAATGCAAACCGTATTGTCCATGTTATTCATTCGGCAACGCCTGAACAATACGAAACCTTGCTAAAAACTGTCTAAAAGAACGGAATGCAGGCTTTATAATGATAGCAACTGATATTCCAAATGTTCCAGGCAATTTGCCACAAAATTTTGAAAATCTGATATTATCAGTAAATACTCCTGAAACCGAAACTGCTTCAGATGAAAAAAATATTTCAAATGAACAACTGGCAACAGAAAATACAGATACAGAATTAATTTCTAATAATTCGGAAAATCCTGCATCTGAAGAAATTGCAGAAAATTTAAGAATAGAAGATAAGTTTGATTTACAAAAATTTGTTTCCTCAGGAAAATATAACATTAATGGGAATCTTAAAATTTCAGCCCTTGACTTTTGGAATTTTTTTAAATCTCCAATGTAAACCTGGTATATTTCTTTCTTACTTTAATCTCAGGTATAATATTTTAGGGTGAATTTACTGTAAAACCTTCAGAAAGAATAAATAAATTTGGAGATTTTAAATTTGATTTAAGTAAAAAAACTGGGATGTTTAATAAAATTTAGTAAAAAAAGATAAAAAAATAAGCTGCTTCATAGATATTTATGATACAGCTTTTTTATTATTATTTACTTTTTTATTTTTTTATTTTCCACTCTTTTCTACAATTACTTTTAACGAATGCCAGCTTAACGTAGCGCATTTGACTCTTGCAGGCATTTGAGCTACATACTCCATAAGTACTGCATCTCCTAGCTTTTTACTTTCTTCACTTGTCAGCTTTTCCTCTTGCTTCATCATTTTAAAAAATAAATCTACCTTTTCTTTTGCCTCTTCCATCGACTTTCCTTTTATCAAGTCAATCAGCATAGCCATAGAAGCTGTTGAAATAGCACATCCAGAACCGATAAATGCAGCATCTTCTATTATGTCATTCTCATCAGTTTTTATTTCCAAAGTTAAGTCATCTCCACAGTTTGGATTATGCCCTCTTTCAGCAAATGTCGGATTTTCAATTTCACGGTTTAATTCTCTACGTCTACTGTATTCTAATATTGTCTGCTGATAAATTTTTTCTAAATTCATAATAACCTTCTTTTCCAATTTTTATTTTTTTTACTTTTTCTACAATCCAAAAAAACTTCTTTTTACTTTTTAAAAGTCCTTCTATCAATTTATCAATATCCTCTTCGTTATTGTAAATGCTAAAACTAGCACGGCAGCACGATGGTATTCCCAAGTAGTTCATCAAAGGCTGAGCGCAATGATGTCCTGAACGAACTGCCACATCATAGGAATCCAATATAAATGCCACATCATGGGAATGTACATTTTTCACGTTAAAAGCGATAATTCCAGCATGTTCAACATCCTTTGTAAAATATGTTTCGACAAAATCTAATTTTTTCAATTTCTCCAAAGCATTTTTTGTAAGCGAATTTTCAATTTCATTGATTTTCTCATAACTTGTTTCTTCAATAAAATTAATCGCTTCCTCCAAAGTTACAGCGCCTTCCACATTTTGAGTCCCGCCTTCAAACTTGTTAGGAAGCTGTGCAAATGTCGATTCCTGCTCCGTTACAAACTCAATCATATCTCCACCATACAAAAAAGGCGGCATTTTCTCAAGAAGCTCCTTTTTACCATACATAACTCCGATTCCCATCGGTGTAAACAGTTTATGCCCTGAAAATACAAGAAAATCTGCATCTAAATCTTGAACATCGTGTCTAAAGTGCAGCATTGACTGTGCAGCATCCACAAGGACAAGTGCATTTTTATTTTTATTACGTGTGATTTCAATAATCTCTTTTATCGGCTGAATAACTCCTGTAACATTTACCACGGCAGAAATCGCCACAAGTTTCGTTTTATCAGACAATTTACTTTTAAAATCTTCAATATCAAATTGTCCATTTTCAGTAAGATATACAAATTTTATCTTGGCATTTTTCTTTTTAGCCACAAATTGCCATGGCACAATATTTGCATGATGATTGGAAACTCCCAGTATTATTTCATCATTTTTCATTTATAAATTCTATTCCATAGGAATAAGCTATTAAATTAATTGATTCTGTCGTATTTTTTTGTAAAAAAATAACTTCCTTATCGTATTTTGCATTAATGAACTTTTGTACAGTTTTACGTGCATTTGCCATTAAATTTGAGGCTTCCATAGACAATGTATGTGAACCACGTCCTGGATTTCCATTATATTTTTCATAATATTCCATAATTTTATCTAGGACTCTTTTTTTGGCTTTTTGTGAAGTTGCCGCTGTATCTAGATAATGGTTATCTCTATTTTTTTAAATATTGGAAATTCTTTTTCTATAATCCATCTTTTTCCCTCCTTATAATTACAATTTTGCCCACAAGCAATACAAAATTATATCACTTTGCGGGTATTTTTTTCAAACTTAATATTATTACTTCTTAACTTCCTTTTTAAATTCTTCTTTCCAATTCATCAAATAATTTATCTCTCAATTTTTCATCATCAATGTTATCCATTATTGGACGGAATGAAGATTCAACTATTAATTTTTTTGCCCTGTTTTCAGAAAGTCCACGGCTCATTAAATAAAACAATTTAGCCTCGTCAACTTTTCCAACAGAAGCAGCATGTTCTCCAATAACGTCATCTTCACTGCAAAATAACGTTGGAATCGAATCAGCTTTTATTTCATCATTTAATAAAATCGCAAATTCTCCTTCACGCCCTTCAGACTTGCTAGAACCTTGCTTAAAGTAAAGATTTCCACGAAATACCTTTTTAGCAGTATCTTTTACAGCTCCCCTTGCCTGAAGCTCCCCAATTGTTCTACGTCCACGAAACACTACAGAATACTCTAAATCTAATTTTCTGTCTTCATCAGCAAGATATGCAGGCCATATATAAATTTCTGACGAATCTTCTTCAAGATAAGACTTATGACTTACTGCATTAATTTTACCACCTAACTCAACACTATAATATTCAGTTTTCCCTTGTCCCAATGTTTCAATTTTTGATGATTCAAAATTAGAACTTTTTGTATTTAATGTCTGTATTTTTTTATAATTTTTACTTCTGAATTTCTTCCAGTAACCACTTTGATAATTCCATTATGATAAACTGGTGTTTCATCTAGTGAATCATAGTTAATAATTACTGTAACTTTTTGCAAAATCCGCCACTTCAATTACATTATAGTCAACTAAAAAGTTATTTTCCTTATTTGTATGATAATTTAAATAAATTGGCTTGTCAATTTTTTTCTTTCTCCAATTTTTCAAATATTTCCCTTCGTTATAAAAAAAGCGAAAATTTTGTTTTTTTTGAAAAAAATCTCCTAATCCATAATCATTGTCATTTTTCAATTTTTTTCCAATTCTTCTAACGATTCACTTTATATTTTTTTTATAACAACTCCATCCTGATTTTTCATTTTTTTATTTCCAAATTATTAAATTCTTTAAATGCTTCAGGTTCTTCATACTGGTAGCCTACTCTTTTCCAATTAACCTTTTCAAGCGTTTTTATATTCTTCAAAGATTTTTTTAATCTGTAATCGCTGTTATCAAGATTCTGTATGCTTGATTTTTTTCTAACATTTTCTCTCCTCTCATTTTTTTAAGCCATAAATGTATTTGATAATTTAATTTTTTTGATAAATAATCAATGTATATTTTACACAATTTTAAATCCGTATAATTATCAAACAAATCTAAAGTTTTTTAATTATCCAATTGTCCCTTCTAGTTCCAATTCAATCAGCTTATTCAATTCAACTGCATATTCAAGTGGCAATTCCTTTGAAATTGGCTCAACGAATCCTCTTACAATCATCGCCTTTGCCTCATCTTCGCTAATACCTCTTGACATCAAATAAAATATTGCTTCATCACTTATTCTTCCAATTTTTGCTTCATGTCCAATATCCACACTGTCGTTATTTATATCAATTATTGGTATTGTATCTGAAGTTGATTCATTATCCAGCATTAATGATTCACATTCTACAGTTGATCTTGTTCCCGTTGCTTCTGGCAGAACTTTTAAAAGTCCTCTGTAAAAAGCTGTTCCTCCATTTTTTGAAATGGATTTTGAATGAACTGTCGAGCTTGTATTTTTTTCCCCTGATGAATAATTTTACATCCTGTGTCTAAATATTGCCCAGCTGCAGCAAATGTAACTCCTGTAAATTCACATCTTGAACGATCTCCCTTTAAAATACTCATTGGATAAAGCATAGAAACTCTTGATCCAAATGATCCTGACACCCATTCTATTACTCCATCTTCTTCCACCAATGCTCTTTTTGTATTTAAGTTATACATATTTCTTGACCAGTTTTCAATCGTAGAATATCTTAATCTTGCCCCTTTTTCTGACAAAAAAAGTTCCACTGCTCCTGCATGTAATGCATTTTTTTTGATATTTAGGCGCTGAACATCCTTCGATAAAATGTAAATCTGCTCCTTCATCAACAATTATAAGGGTATGTTCAAATTGTCCAGCTTCTGGTGCATTTAGCCTAAAATATGACTGCAATGGCATTTTTACCTTTACTCCTTTTGGAACATAGATAAATGATCCTCCAGACCATACTGCTCCGTGCAATGCTGCGAATTTATGGTCATTGACTGTAATTAATGTCATAAAATATTCCTTTAGCATATCTCCATATTTTACAATTGCTGTTTCAATATCTGTATAAATTACCCCTTGTTCTTCCAGTTCTTTATGAACGCTGTGATAAACCACTTCAGAATCATACTGTGCTCCTACTCCCGCAAGTGACTGCTTCTCAGCTTCTGGAATACCAAGCCTGTCAAATGTATCCCTTATATAGCTTGGCACATCATCCCAATTTTCATTCATTGGTGCCGAATCAGGCTCTAAATAATGTACAATGTCATTCATGTCAAGGTCTGATAAATCTGGACCCCAATCAGTCATTGGCTTTGAATTATAAACTTCAATGCCTTTAATCTAAATTCCCTCATCCATTCAGGCTCATTTTTTTCTTTCTGAAATTTTTTTAATAATTTCTGGAGTAAAGCCCTTTTTCAACTTTTATATCTATAATGCTCTTCATCCTTTATATCATAAACACCACGCTCAATATCTGCAATATATGTTTTTTTCTATTTTCCATTATTCCCACACTTTTCCATTCTGTATTAAAATTTTTATAATCCTAATTCTTCTTTTATTTTAGCATAACCTTCTTTTTTTCAATTCTTTCCACCAAATTCTTTGTCCGCCTGTCTTTACAATCTTTCCATTCATCAAAATATGAACAAAATCAGGCTTCAAATAGTCAAGAACTTTATCATAGTGAGTAATTATAAGCAAAGCTGTATCCTTAGTCTTTAACTTTTGAACTCCTTCAAATACAATCTTTGTCGCATCAATGTCAAGCCCAGAATCAGTTTCATCCAGAATAGCCAATTTCGGTTCTAAAACTGCCATTTGCAAAATTTCATTCTTTTTCTTTTCTCCACCAGAGAATCCAACATTCAGATGTCTATCTGCATATTCAGGATTTATATGAAGTTTTTCCATTTTTTCCACCAATTCATTGTGAAATTGCATCAAATATTGTTTTTCCCCAGTAACAGCCTCCTTTGCTGTTCTCAAGAAATCTTCCACAGTAAGCCCCGGTATTTCTTCAGGATATTGGAATGATAGGAAAATTCCCTTTTTAGCCCTTTCATCTACAGCAGCATCATTAATTTTTTCTCCATCTAAAATAATGTCCCCAGAAACCAGTTCATGTTTTGGATGTCCCACAAGAATACTTGCAAGCGTAGATTTTCCAGCTCCATTAGGCCCCTATAATTACGTGAACTTCCCCTTTGTTTATAGTTAAATTTAATCCTTTCAGGATTTCCTTTCCTTCTACTTCCGATTTTACATTTTTTAATTCTAATAAACTCATGTTAATTTTACCTCCAAAAAAATTTTATAAACATATCCAAATTCTCATAAATGTTATAAATATAAACTAAATATGTTCGATAACCTATTTTTTTATTTTGTTTAAATATTATGATACGGCTACACGAACAAATCTTCCAAGAATTGAATAAAAGTATATTTAGCAATTTGCATTTTATTTTTTTAAATTTAATTCCTAAACTAATTTTATCATAAATTTATTTGTTTATCAAATTAAATATCTTTACAAATATTAATTTTTTTACATTTTTTTCAATAATTTAGACTTTCAAAACAAAAATAATTAGTAATATAAAACTTTATAATAGATTTTTTTAAATATATAGTAAAAATAATTTCAAGAAGAATATAATAAATAATAGTTATTTCAAAAATCTACAATAAATTTATTATTTCAACAAAAATTATATAATATCATTCCCTATTTAAATAGCGAATTTTTTATTAAATTCAGTATAAAATGAATTTTCTTTGACACAAGGAGAGTGAACGAAATGGATGAAAAAAGCAAATTAAAAAACGACTGGAAAATGACAGATGAGGAAATGGGAAATACAAATGTTCCTGTAATAATAAATAAAAGCTATGATGAACTGCACCAGCAATTGACAGATGCAATTAGAAAAAATAATCTAGATGTGGATATGAACAAGATTTCAGAGGCTTTTACGCTTGCTTACGAGTCGCATATTGGGCAAAAGAGAAAAAGTGGGGAAGATTATATTTTACATCCAGTTGAAGTGGCAGAAATATTAGTTGATATGCGTATGGACACAGATACGATTGTGGCTGGGCTGCTTCATGATGTAGTTGAGGATACGCTTATTTCTTTGTCGGATATAGAGTATAACTTTGGAACAGATGTAAAAAAACTTGTGGATGGCGTTACAAAACTTAGAAATTTGCCGAGAACAAATAGTAAAAAATTGGAAAATATACGAAAAATGGTTGTTGCAATGTCGGAAGATATTCGGGTTGTAGTTATAAAAGCTGGCAGATAGACTTCATAATATGAGAACATTGAAATATATGACGCCTGAAAAACAGCTGGAAAAATCTAAAGAAACTCTTGAAATTTATGCGCCAATTGCCCATAGAATCGGGATGGCTAGAATAAAATGGGAACTGGAGGACATAAGTTTTAGATTTCTGTATCCAGATGACTATTATGAAATTAAAGATCTTGTTAATTCCAAAAGGAAAGAACGTGAAGAATACACTGCAAAATTTATTGAAAAAATAAGGGAAGATCTTGAAAAAAATAATATAAAGGGAGAAGTTACAGGACGTCCAAAGCACCTATACAGCATTTACCGAAAAATGCACGAAAAGGAAAAAAAATTTGTTGACTTGCATGATTTAATCGCAATAAGAATTATCGTTGAAAAGAAAAATGAATGCTACAATGTGCTTGGAATAATTCACGATTTATTTATTCCAGTATTTAAACGTTTCAAGGACTATATTTCACAGCCAAAGCCAAATGGCTATCAGTCCATTCATACAACAGTAAAAGGACCGAATGACCAAAATGTAGAGATTCAAATTAGAACAAGAAAAATGCATGAAATTGCAGAAGAAGGAGTTGCAGCACATTGGAAATACAAAGATAAAAAAGCAAAATCTAAAAATGAAAAATTTTATGCAGATGCAAAAAAATTGACAGATTCAGTTCAAAGAAAAATGGATGAAAAGGAGCAAAAGGGATTTGCCCAGGAAGTTACTGGAGATGTGCTTAAACAGACAATATTTGTATTTACGCCTAAAGATGATGTTGTGGAAATGCCTAGAAATTCAACTGCCCTTGACTTTGCATTCCAAGTTCATACACAAATTGGGTATAGAACAATTGGAGTAAAGGTAAATGGAAGAATTACGCAGCTTAACCAAGTGCTTAAAAATGGAGATAAAGTTGAAATTATGACTTCTAAAAACATTAATAAAGGACCTGGAAAAGACTGGATTGAAATGGTAAATAACCATAGTTCACGTGTAAAAATCAGAAAATGGTTCAAAGATAAGGAATTTGAAGAAAAGTCTAAAGAAGGGAACAAATTTTAGAAAAAGGAATTTGAACGGCTTGGATTAAAAATTAAAGGATATGCTTGAAGATGAACGGGTTTTCCTTTATATGAAAAAATTCAATATTCCTGATAATAAGACATTATTTTACAGATTCGCCATTGGAGATTTGTCACTTGACGGATTTTTAAATAAATTTGAGAAAAAGGAAGAAAAGGCTCTGGAAGAAGTGCTTGAAGAAGAAACAGAAAAGGCGAATAAGCAAAAGGAAAAAAATAATGGCGGTATTAAAATATCTGGAACTGAAAACACAATGTACCGTTTTGCAAAATGCTGCAGTCCGCTTCCAGGCGATGAAATAAGAGGTTATGTGACACGAGGACGTGGAATTGCAATACATCGCTCTGACTGCGAAAACTTTATTTCCCTTATGGAAAGGGAACCTGAAAGGGAAGTTGACGTTTACTGGGATAAATCTGCAATATCTGCCAATACAACATACGAATTTAACTTCACAATAAAAGCTTCAGATCGAAATGGATTGCTTCTAGATATAATCCGAATTTTAAACGAATATAAAATGAGCCTTTTAAATGTAAATACAAACACTTTTAAGGAAAATGGAAACAGACGAATACTTATACATTTAAGAATAACAATAAGAAGCCGTGAAGATTTTTGAAAGATTGGCAAATAATTTAAAATCAATGTCAGAAGTAATTGAAATAATAAAAAAATAAATTATTCTTTTATAAAAAAAGGGGGCGTTATAAATGGATCTAAAAATTTTTAATTGCATTAATTGTATTCATATTATTATTTAAAAATTCTTATAAATATTACAAAAATTATTTTTTTCTAATTTTTTTATAGTTGTTATTTTTTTATGGTTATTATAAATTATTTTAGATATTAACTAAATTTATTCAATTTAAACTAGATTCTCTTTTTCAAAAAAATGTACCTTTAAACATTAAAGTCTATTGGTACATTTTTTTTATTTTATAATTTCACAATTCATTTTATAGTAAAACTGATTTAAAGCCGAACTCAAAAAAAGTATGACTATTTTACTCAAACCCTAAGTCTATATAATTTTTAACTTCACATTCATCAAAAAAATTTTTTTTATAGTTTTCCAAATAATCCTTTTTTTGTCCTTTTTCGCAAATAAAAAAACATCAAAAATCAGACAAATTACTGAATTTATAACTTCCTAATATTCCTAATTTCTTATATTCAGTCACTAAAAAAATATTTTTTTAGAAATTTTCATTATTTCTTTTTTTGTATTTCCATCATTTAATTCAAAATTCATAACCTTTTTCAGCTTCCAGATCTATCCCGGCGCTTCCAATAAAAAGCCTTGTCAACATTGTATCTTTTTTTATATAATTAATCGCTTCACTTCCAACATTGCCACCTACTTTTTTTATTATACTCCCCGCCTATCATTATAATATCCACTTTAGAATTTTTTTATTAAAATGTGTGGTAATACTAGGCATATTTGTAATAAGAGTTATTTCCTTTTTCAGAATTTGCAAAGATATTCTGCCGCAATATAATTTATACTTGTAATGTCAAAAAAATATTGTTTCCCCATTTTCAATATTTTTCTATAATTTTTTTCTTGCAACGGTTTCCTTTTGCCTTGTTCTATTTATAATTCTTTCCTCAAGAGTGCTTGAATGTACCAGTTCCTTTAGTAAAATCGCACCTCCATAAGTTCTTTTCAATTTTCCTTCCTGCTCTAGCCTTTTTCAAATTTTTTTCTTATAATAACTTCTGAAACATTAAATTTTTTTCTGCCAAATCAGTAACTTTTACTTTCTTTTTCATTTTCTAAAAATTTCTAATATTTTTTTCCAGTCTTTCATCCAAAAAAACATACCAAATCTCCAATACTTTTTATAATTATCCAAATTATAGCAAAAATTTTCAAAACTTTATTAGATCTGTTTGATAACTTAATTTTTTTATTTAACGATCAAGACCTCTTGCTTTTTGTTTTATTAAATTTTAAATAAATATAGTTTCGAACAAATCTATTTTATGCCAAAACTAAGTTTTGAAAAAGTTCAAAAAGCCAGAACTATAATAAATCAAGCAATGTCTTATCTCCATAAACTTTTTCCCAATCTGAATTAAAAGTATCCATGCTCCAGTCTGTATAAGGATGATAAATTAACTTTTCAAAAACATCTGGAGCTACAGTTACCGATTTTAGCATCATCCAGAATTGTTTCATGAACTTGTCTTACATTCTTAAACGAAGCACCTAATATTTTAGGCTCAAAAATTCTTTTATACTGCGCCAATTTTTCTTCATCTGTTTTTTTATTCATTTCAAGAATTTTATAGGCATCTTTAACAATTTCAATTCCATTTTCCCCAATATTGTCAGAACGGTTAATATATGGAGCCATGTATTCTGCCCCTGCTTCTGCCGCCATAATTATCTGTTGTGGTGACAAAAATTCCAGTTGCAGTTATTTTATGCCCATCCTTTGCCAAAATTTTCATAGCTTTTATCCCTTCAGGCGTTACAGGAATTTTTGTATAAAAATTTTCTCCGAACGTATCATGCAAAAGCTGCACTTCCTTTACCATTATTTCAGCTGTGCTTCCCACAGCCTGTGCATGCACAATTTTATCTTTTCCAATAATATCAAAAATATCATTTATAATCTCTTTAAAATCTCTTTTTTCCTTCGCAATAATAGTAGGATTTGTAGTAACCCCTGCTATCGGAAAAAAATATCACTAATTTTTTTATACTCTTCAAATTCGCTGTATCAATAAAATATTGCACTCTCATCATCCTCTCTTTTTTTATTGAAATAATAATTTAATATTTTTAATTAGTTTCGTTTTATTTCGATGTTATTTTAATACATAATTTAAGAAAAAGTCAATGCTTTTTTTCAACTTTTTCTAAAAAAATTTTTGATTGAATAATTACTTTCTTTATGTTATAATTAACATGTAAAAGAAACAATCATAATATGAAAAAAACAACGACAAGGGCTAGTTCAATTTGAACTAGCTTTTTTTGTATTAAGTTTTGCTATAATATTTTTGGGTTCGTTGCCTAATTCATATTATGATTGGGGGTGATGTCCAAATGGAACGGGATATAGTTTTTATATTAGTTCAACTTGTGGCTATTTACTACATCCTAAGTAGAAGATAACACCCCAAAAATGAAAAAAATAATTTTTTTCCCCTGCAATTATTATTTATTGCAGGTTTTTTTATAAATTTTTTTTCAAAAACTATTGACAAATTTTAAAAAAATAATGTAAAAATCGAAATATAAAAGAAACAAAAATGAAATAAAAAAAGATATTTTTTTAAAAGAAAAAAAGAAGGGTGAAACGTATGAGAGCATTAGTTACGGACATTGAAAGAGGAGCTACATTTGATGGGCCTGGGATCAGAACAGTTGTATATTTCAAAGGATGTCCGCTTAGATGTCTGTGGTGTTCCAATCCTGAAACACAGAAACTGGAAAATGAGTTTTGGGATTATGAAGGCTCTCTTTATAAAGGAAATAGAACTTCGTGTTCTGACTGTATCGCCACAAGTACATTAAAACAAGTTGCGAAAGATATGACTCTGGAAGAAGTGTTTACAATTGTGATGAAGGATGAAAATTTTTATAGAAATTCTGGAGGAGGAGTTACATTAAGTGGCGGAGAAGTGCTTGTAAATTCGGCATTTGCGATAAAACTCTTTGAAAAATTAAAAGACGAGTATGTTAATACAGCGATAGAAACTACTGGATATGGAAGTTACAGAGAGCTTGAAAAATTGGCAAAATTGACAGATACAATTTTATTTGACATAAAGCATATGGATAGTGGAAAACATAAAAAAATATACTACTGTTTCAAATGAAATAATTTTAGAAAATCTTACAAAACTTTCCAAATGGCATAAAAAAATCATTATGAGATTTCCGTTTATAAAAAGGAATTAACGATGATGAAAAAAACATTCACGAAACGGCAAAAATTTTTTTAAAAAAAGTTGCATTTGCTTGAAGTAAACATACTGCCCTACCACACAATGGGATTGGAAAAAAATATAGAAAACTAGGTCGTGAATATCCTATGAAAAACACTGGAAAAAAACATACACAAGAAGAACTTAATAATGCTGTAAGCATAATGAAAAAGTTACGGATTAAAAGCAAAATTAAATGGATAATATGAAAATTAAAGATAAATAATAAAAATATATTGGAGGGAAAAGCAATGAGAGAATTTGTTTTAAAAAGCGAAAGAGTAAAGAAACTAAGAGAATCAGCTTTATCAAAATTTCCTGGTGTCAGTGTCGAAAGAGGAAGGCTTTTAACAAAAGTATATAAAGAGCATGAAGGAAAATCCAAAATACATTGTTCGTGCTTATGCAGTTAAAGAAATTCTGGAAAATATGACAATTTACATAAAAGATGGGGAACTTATCGTAGGAAATCAGTCTGTAGATGAAAGAACAGCGCCACTTTTCCCAGAATATGCAGTAGACTGGATTGTAGATGAAATTAATGCAAAAGGAAACTTTGATCACCGTGATGGAGATAAGTTCAGAATCCCTGAAGAAGAAATTCCTGAACTTTTGGAAATATGTGAATGGTGGCGAGGAAAAACACTAAAAGATAAAGCTCACGCTCAGATGCCGCAGGAAATAAAAGAAGCTGGAATTGTGAAAATTATTCATGGAGAAGGAAATATGACTTCTGGTGACGGCCACATTGTTCCTGACTTCAAAAAAGTTCTGACAAAAGGTCTGAAGGGTATAATCGAAGAAGCTAAAGCTTCTATGGAAAAAGTGGATATTACAGTTTATGGAGGATACAATAAAATTGACTTTCTAAAGGCTGTACAAATTGTGGCTCAGGCAACTATTGATTTTGCTCATAGATTTGCAAATTTGGCAAAAGAACTTGCTGAAAAGGAAACTGATCCGCAAAGAAAAGAAGAATTGCTTCAAATTCAGAAAAATTGCTTGAATGTCCCTGAAAATCCTGCTCAGACATTCTGGGAAGGAGTACAGGCAATCTGGTTTATCCATCTAGTAATTCAGATTGAAAGTAATGGTCATTCGGCTTCACTTGGAAGAGTGGATCAATATTTATATCCACTTTATAAAAAAGATGTGCTGGAAGGAGATTTAGACAGGGAATTTGCAAAGGAAATGCTGCAATGTCTATGGGTAAAACTTTACTCTGTAATAAAAGTCCGTTCAACTTCACATTCTGGATATGGTGCAGGTTATCCAACTTATCAGAATGTTACAATAGGAGGATCGACTCCATCTGGAAAAGATTCTACAAATGAATTGAGCTACTTAATTTTAGAAAGTGTTGCAGAAAACAAACTTACACAGCCAAATTTATCTGCAAGATTTCATATAAATTCTCCAGAAAAATTTATTAGAAATGTGCTGAAGTAGCTGCAACAGGTTATGGAATGCCTGCAATGCACACAGATGAAATAATAGTTCCTGCATTATTAAATAAAGGCGTAAAAATCGAAGATGCCTATAATTACTCAATGGTTGGATGTGTTGAAGTGGCTGTTCCTGGAAAATGGGGATACAGATGTACTGGAATGACATTTTTAAACTTTGTAAAGGCTACTGAACTTGTATTAAATGATGGTTATGATGCCAGAACTGGGCTTCAATTATTAAAAGCCGGGAAATTGACTGACTATGAGACTTATGATGATTTATGGGAAGCATGGAAAAAATATATGAAACATTATACAAAATTATCAGTTGCTCTTGATGTGCTGGCTGATACACATTTGGAAGATTTTCCTGATATTTTATTATCAAGTCTAGTTGATGACTGTATTGGCAGAGGACTTTCTGCAAAAGAAGGCGGAGCTGTTTATGACATTATTTCAGGACTCCAAGTTGGAATTGCAAATGCTGCAAATTCACTATATGCTCTAAAAAAACAACTATTTTTTTGATAAAAAAATCTTGACAAAAAGAAGAAGTTTACAATGCACTTCAGACAAATTATGAAGGTGAAAATGGAGAAAGAATCAGAAAAATATTGTTAGAAGTTCCTAAATACGGAAATGATATTGATGAAGTGGATGAATTTGCTACAAACATCTACTGGACATACATTGATGAGATTCAGAAATATCATAATACAAGATATGGAAGAGGCCCAATTAACGGCGGTTATGGGGTTTCAACATCTGGAATCTCTTCAAATGTGCCAATGGGAACAGTGAGCGGTGCAACTCCAGACGGAAGATACGCTTATACTCCTGCAGCTGAAGGAGGTTCTCCAACTCAAGGAACTGACACAAACGGGCCAACAGCAGTATTAAATTCTGTAAATAAATTGCCGACTCTGATGATTACAGGGGGACAGTTATTAAATCAGAAATATTCGCCAGAATTGGTAAATACTTCAGAACAATTTGAAAAATTTGTAAACATAATAAAATCATTTATAAGCTCAAAAGGATGGCATATTCAATTTAACATTATTTCAGGAAAAACATTGAAACAGGCTCAAATTGAACCTGAAAAGCATAGGGACATTATCGTAAGAGTTGCCGGATACTGTGCTCAATTTGTTACACTTGATAGAACTACACAAAATGATATTATTTCAAGAACTGAACAAAGAATATAAATATTTATCCTTTTTAGATAATTTTTATAGATAAGTTTTCTCTTTATGCAAGAAGCTAGCAATTTTGGCTTCTTGTATTTTTTTACAATTTTTTTCAATACAAAAAAAGGCTGTCTCAAAAATTTACGCATTTTAAGATAGCCCCGTAGTTCACCTTTTTCATCAGTCATAGCTTTTAATACTCTTTTTGATTACAGCATCCATTTCTTCTTTGGATTGTCTCTATAATTCTAGTATAACTTGTTTAATTACTTCCATCAAGTATGCCTGAAAGTTCTGATAAATTTGGATATTTTATAGTTATATTTGTTATAAAAATTTTTTTAATAATGTCTAAAAAAATAAGTTTAATCACAGAATAAAAAAAGGATTATATGATATGTTAAATATATATTATCTTAAAAAAGTATCTAAAAAAATTTGTGAATATAATAGTAAACTTTAATTGTGATATTTTTCCCAATTTTTTTAGTGGATTTGTTTTTAATGTTTAATATTTTTATTTAGTTATATTTACAATTAAAGTTTTTAGAGCGTGCAGAAAGGTGGTAATTAATATTGGAAGAAATTTTTTTATAAGTATAAGCCAATTGTATTGAGATGTATTCAAATGACGATGTATGTTACGAGTCAATTAATGAGGATCTTTTTTTATAATTTGTAGACCATTTATATATTTGGCAGCTTTCATCTTTTTCACTTTTTTTAGAATACCAGTTTTTTTATTCCAGAACCGTGGTTACATATGAAGTTGACAGGAATATTTTTTTATTGGTTTTTATCCATTTTTTTGGCCTTTTTACTAATGGAATTTCGGGGTTTTTTTACATTTTTTTACTCATCATTTTTTTATAGCTTTACCTCTTCTACTTGAAATAGAGAGTATTGGAAAAGTTTTTGGAAAAATTTTTAGGTGAAGAAAAAGAAGAGGAAGAAATATTTCAGAAGTATAATAAATGGTTTTTTTGAAGAAATGAGTCAAGAATATGAGGAATTTAATTCTCAAAAATAACGATTTTTTTATGATTATGCAGCCTGTTCTTCTGAAGAACTGATTAAAAAAATATGAAGAATATTTAGTGTATCTTGGAATAGATATACAAGGAGAAATAACAAAACAGCGTATAAAAAGTGCATATCGAACAAAAATCAAAAAAACTTCATCCAGATTTGAATAAAAAAATGTGGATACTACTTCTGAGATGCAAAAAAACTAAATGAAGTTAAAGTATACTTAGAAAGTAATTTTTGATTACTATATATCACAGAAAAGGGGGAATTAAAATGATACTAAAAAAATTTGAATTATATAAAAATATTCTCATAATGTTAAGTATGTTATTTTTTTTATTTTTCTGTCTAATTCTTATAAATTCATTAGATATATAAATATAGAAACTATAATTGGTAATTTTATAGGTTATACCATCTCTAGTGTGATAATCTTTATAATGATATTTGCTATTTTTTTAAAAATTTTTTTAATATTGATAATAATATTGCAGAATTAGAATTAGTACGAAGAATAAATGAAATATATATTCCAAAAGAAAAGTATTTAGGTTGGTCTAGACGTAATGATGTTGGAGTTTTCTTTATTGATCCAGAAAAAGAAGTTTTTTTGGTTTTGTGGGAAACAAACTAATTATGATTTATATATCGACTCAATGTTTAATGTAGATATCAGAGAAGAAAAAAAGATACTTTTATCTTGACAAGAATTAAAAAAAGAGAAAAATGAAATAAATGAATTTACCATTTATCCTTCAGATTTAGTTTTTGAATAGTATAGTTTTTTTAAGGGCATTTTATTGATTTAAAAGTCTTGTTTATTAAATTTATATAATAAATTTATAATAAAGAGACAATTTATGCGATTTATATAACAATTAGACTGATAATTTTTTTATAAAGAGTAAATTAATAATATAAAAAAATAGAGGTGTAGTATGTCTAAACAGCAAAAAGAAAAATTTTTTTGAGTTTATAAAAAAATTTTTTTGAAAAAAACATAAAAAAATTAGAGTAAAATATCAAGATGATAGTTAAAAAAATGATAAGAATACTAGAGGAGAATGACAATATGTCAACTATAAAGGAAAAAAAGCTGATGAAATTTTTAGAAAAAAATATAACTCTGATAATTTGAGATATATTGGTATCAATTTATATGATTCTGAAAAATTGGTATTCTAAAAGCTTATGTTTCTTTACCTATTGTAAATTCTTCAATTGAAGAATTTAATCATAAAGAAGCTTTTTAAAAATATTTCAAGAATTAAAAGAGAATGATTTTATTAATTATTTTTGAACGAGCTTATACTGAGGATAAAAAAACGAATTAAAAAGTAAATTTTAAATTAAAAAAATCAAGATAAAAAAATTCTGTGAAAAAAATTATAAATATTATGAAAAACTTATGTAAATATTAAAAAAATGATGAATTAAAAAGAAATTTTACATTTAGCAAAAAAATGAAGGTCAGTGACAGTAAAAACTAGAGAATATGAAGCTCTATATTTTATGAACCTTACTTTTGATCTAAGAAAAATTTGAAAAATTCACTAAAAAGAGTTTCTTGTTATTTTTATGATAAGGTTTGAACCTGTTGGACCTATAGAAATTACACCTGAAAAATACTACAAAGAGTATATTATTTCTTCGAATAGTTTTTTTCTAAATTAATAAAAAGATTATTATTCAATATTAGAAGTAAAAAGCAGGTTCTTTATATATTGCTACTATTGATTTTTTTATAACGATAAAAAAAGAACATATAAACTTTATTTAAAAAAATAAGAGATGAAGTACTATTTTTTTTAAAAGAATTAAAGATATTGTCTCATTCCAATAATTTTTTTCTGAAGAAAAATTATTGAAATTGAAAATTATCTTATTTTTTTAATAAAGAAAAAAATTAAACTTCTTAGCTGTAGCTTTTTGTATAAATAATAAAAATGAACAATCTTTAAATTTTTTTATTTTGAAAAAGAAGAAAAAAATAGGAGCTGATAGAATGTATTTTTATAAGAGATAATCTTGTTTTTAAGAAATATTGATGGTATTTATTTAATTGTGGATATTGAAAATAAATATTATATAGATAGAAAAACATATACAAAGAGTAAATTTAATAGGAAGTATCTTATTTAAATTTATGATTGAATTAAAAATCTTTTAGTATTGAAAGTCTTTATCAAAAAAATTAGTTCCATATATAAAAAAATTTTTAATGTTCATATGGAAGATAAAATAAAAGATGATATAAAAAAATTTATTAATTCTCTTGAAAAAAATTAAATTATGTATATTCTACTGAAAGAAAAAAAGCAAAAATTTAGCAACAAAAAAAGAAATCAATATTGAAGTTAATGACACTAACTGGGAGGATTTAAATGATTATTGGTATAAAAGAAGACATCCCATTGATGGTGGCATGGAACTTACTCCAAATTGTAATATGCGATGTGTACATTGTTATATGAAAGAAACAATGGAAGAAAAAAATGTTTAGAAACAGAACAAATTAAATTAATAATAGATAAAGTTGTTGCAAAAGGAGTTTTATTTTTATTCTTTACAGGTGGAGAAATATTAACAAGAAAAGATTTTACTGAAATATATATTTATGCAAAAAGGGATTGATTATAGATTTATTGACTAATGGTGTTTTAATAAATGAAGAATTAGTAAAAAAATATTTGATAAATATCCTCCTGCAAGAGTCAGTATAAGTGTATATGGAGATAATCCAGAATCATATAATTTAGTAACCTCAACACGTAATAATTTTGATAAATTAATCAAAAAAATATAGCTTTATTAAAAAAATATAATATCCATACTGAATTAAAGTATATTGGAATGAAAGAAAATGCAGGAGAGATGGAAAAATATAAAAATTGCAGAAAAAAATATAGTGCTGATTTTTTTATCAGCTTTTTCAGTTGTTTCCTACATTAAAGTGTGATACATCTATTTATAATCATAGAATAGAGAATAGTGAAATTGTTAGAATTGAAAAGCAAAAATCCTGAGCGAGTTAAAATGTGGAGTTCAAATGTAAATAGAAAAAAATTCTTATATAGATAGAGAAAATGTTCCATTATTTAAATGTGAAATTGGAACTACAAGTTTTTTTTAATAGATTATAGAGGTTTTTTTAAATCCTTGTAATAAAAGCTCGTATTGAAGAATATAATCTTCTTTATGATGATTTTACTGTAGCATGGAATGATTATGCAAAATTTAAGAAAAATTCCAGCTTCTAAAAATGAACCTTGTAGGAAATGTGATTATTTTTTTCTATATGTTCCCCTTGTCCAATGGTTAATTATATGTCAACAGGAAATTATAGTATTCCTCCACAAGTTTATTGTGATTTAGCCAAAAAAAGAGTTGAAGAATTTTTCAAAAATCTGAATATGATATTTATAGAGAAAAATTTATAAATATTTTAAAAATTAAAAAAATTTTTTTAATAGAAAGGAGGTACGATTATGGAAAAATTATAATATTGATATGAATAATATGGAAGTTTCATATGAAGCACCTATGCTTGACAATATTAATATGGAGTCAGAAAAAAATTTTTGCTGAAGGACCTGAAAAAGGTTCTGGATGTAGTTCTTCATGTTGTTACTATGAAGATCGTCAAGACTGGTAAAATACATATGTTTTTAATTAAGAGATGAAAAGAATTTTTTTATCGTAAGAGGGGGCTATCTTGTGAAAAATAAGATGCTCTCTTTTACTTGAAAGAATACATAAGAATAATATTTTTTTATCATATTTATTTTAATGAATATTGCGAGTGGATTTTTGTACTTGAATTTATTTTTTTCTTTTATCGTTTAAATATAAAAAAGAGGAGGTAAAATGTTATGTTCAAACATGATGATGGTGATGGAGTAGGGGTTCTTGCTGTAATTATCGTATTTTTTTGTAATTGTTTATTTAGTAGCACTTCTAGCAACACTTATTGCAACATTTGGAGCTTTAGGTGGAATTATTTTTTTGGAGGAGGTTCAGCAATTAAAAAAATTATATTCTTTCCTTTAAAGAAAAATATAATCGATAGCAATAAAAAAACCAATAATGTCAGCATAAATTTTTTTAGTTTAAGGAGGAAAAAGTTATGGCTATGGCAACGCAACCTGCTAAAAAAAGTTATTTTTTTAGTAAAGGATATTCGGATGTATTTAACACTATAAAAGGTGCATGGCAAAGAAATTTTATATCGTTGGAAAAAAATATAAAGATAACATTGCAGATGCCAGATATGGGGGAAAAAATTGTTTTCTTATTCAAGTTAATGCTTAATGTGTTGGCTGCCATTTCAATTGTTGTATTTGGTTCTATCATTACGGCGATAGTCAGTTTATTAAATATTATAATTGTACTTGTGTTAATGGTGGTAGTTTACATAGGGTTTTCAATTATTTGGCTTGTTGATAGAATTTATTTAGTAAGAAAAAAAATTTTTACTGCATGTCATGAATGTAAGGAAAAATCATTAATACCAACATATATATGTCCTAAATGTGGAGCAAAACATACAAATCTTACACCAGGTGTGTATGGAATATTAAAAAGAACTTGTGTGGGGGAAGATCCAAATTCATACTGTGGAGAGAAACTCCCAACAACTTTCTTTAATGGAAGAAGAAATCTTAAAGCGATTTGTCCTCATTGTTCTACTTCTCTTTCAGATAGAGAATCTGTTCCTATTTGTATTCCTATTGTAGGTGGACGTTCAGTGGGAAAAACAGCATTTATTACAGCATTTTCAAAAGAATTCATAGATGAAATTGCACCAGCAAAATCTTGGGAAATTGAGTTTTATAATGAAAACAAAAAAAATATTTATAAAGAAATAGAACAAGATTATTTGAGCGGTAGTACACGTATGACTGACAGACCTCAGGATATCAATAAAGCCAGTTCAGTATCATTCAGTTTTTTTGTTAAGGGTGAACCATTTAAGCCTGAGAGACTTATTCATGTGTATGATATTGCTGGAGAGGTATTTACTGATAATAGTGAGAATGAAATTCAAAAGCAATATGAATATTGCCAAGGTATAGTTTTAATGATTGATCCATTTGCAATTCCATCTGTTAGACATAGATGTGAAGATAAGCTAGCTCCAGAGGATGTAGCAGGGATTGGAAAAGCAGATATTAATGGAATTGTTGATTCATTTTTAAATAAGCTAAGAGAAGTTACAGGACTCAGTGATAAAAAAATGTCATCAGTTCCTTTAGCTGTAGTGATTAGTAAAATTGATTCTGCAAAACTTGATACTGAGATTGGTAATGCTGCTGTTAAAATAAAAATGTCTTTATTTCCAGATAAATTTACAGATTATTATGATACACAAGATTATCTATGTAGGAACTTTCTTAAAGAAAATGGTATGGAAAGTTTCTTAAATAACATTGATCTGAAGTTCAAAGATAATAGGTTTTTTTCTTGTACTGCAATAGGGCATACAAGAGATAAAGGTCAGTATAATCCTCAAGGAGTATTACCACCAATGCAATGGTTATTTGGAAAAGCTGATTCAAAAATGTTTCAAACTTGGAATGATGTTAAGTTTAATAAAAAAAGTGACTAAAGTAAATAATTAAATGAGAGGAGTGCTAATGGATAATACGGAGAATAAAGAAAATGTATTGGAAGAAATAACTATGCTTGATAATGTGGAAGTTTCCTCAGATGACAAAAAAATAAAAGAAATGGTAGATAAAGCAGAAAATGAATTTGAGCAAACTTCTGCTTTTGAATTGAGAGAAGAACAAGAAGTATCTCTAAAAAGTTTCAAGTGAAGATCAAAAAAACAGATGTTATCACAGAGTGTTTACAGGAATTAACGAGCAAAATTGATCATATGAATACTCTTTTTGTACAGAAAAATAGCATATACTGCTCATGAAGAAAAAAATAGTTGATAAAATGCACGCAGAGTTACAAAAAAATATAAGCAAGATATGTATTCACAACTTGTAAGACCTATTCTTTTAGATATTATTGAAATGAGAGAAAGTATTCTTAGAATGAGTTCAAATTTTTGCTGCTAGACCAGAAGGTGAACAAGACATACCTTTAAAAAAACTTTTTAGTGATTATGCATTTGATGCTCAGGAAATTTTGGAAAAGAATAATATTTCTATTTATAAGAGTAAAGAAGGTGATGATTTCATAGCCATTAAGCAAAAAGGTAATAAAAAAATTATAACACCATTAGAAGAATTACATGGGAAAAATTGCTGAAAGTTTGAGTAATGGATACGAATATTTAGGGAAGACTATATCACCAGAAAAAGTAGGAGTATATGTTTATCAAAAATCTGAAAATGAAAATAAGGAAGGAGACACAAATAATGGCTAAATATGTATTTGGAATTGATTTAGGTACTACCTATTCATGTATAGCGTATGTAGATGAAACAGGTAGAGCAACAGTAATAAAAAATCAAGAGGGGGACTATACGACACCTTCGGTTGTTTCTTTTAAAGGTCCTAATGGAATTATTGTAGGACAGATTGCTAAAGAAGAAGCTGTTCTTTCTCCTAATACCACAATTTCACTTGTCAAAACGTTAATGGGAAAATCTGAATTTGCAATTAATTATAATGGTGAAGACAAAACACCACAAGAAGTTTCGTCTTATATATTAAGAAAATTAGTAGAAGATGCAAGTAGACAGCTTGATACAGAAGTTAAAGATGTAGTAATCACAGTTCCAGCATATTTTGGATCAGCAGAAAGAGAGGCTACAAAAGCAGCGGGTATTATTGCAGGTCTTAATGTTCTTGAAATTCTGCAAGAGCCTAATGCTGCAGCAATATATTATGGATGTACAAGAGAACAAGAAGAAAAAACGATTCTTGTATTTGACTTAGGTGGTGGAACATTTGATGTAACTATTATGAATATTAATTCTGAAGACATTAAGGTTGTGTGTTCGGATGGTAATCACGAACTAGGTGGAAAAGATTGGGATGAAGCTATAATGAACTATATTGCAAAAGAATTTGCTTCTCAAACAGGATTTGATGGAGAATTTGATGAATATGCTCAGCAGGATATGAGATTAAAAGCTGAAAAAGCTAAACAACAATTATCATCTAGAGAAGAAGTTCCTGTTATGCTTGATGTGGCAGGCTTAAGAGGTCGTATTATGGTTTCAAGAGAAACATTTGATGAAATCACTTCTACATTATTAGAAGAAACCATTAGAAAAACAGATGTAGCTATTGCAATTGCTAAGGAAAAAGGGTATAACATTGATGAAATTCTTCTTGTCGGTGGTTCTACAAGAATGCCACAAGTGACAAAAGCTTTAATTGAGAAATATAATATGGAACCTAAAATTTTGGAACCTGATGAAGCTGTAGCTAAAGGAGCAGCTATTTATGCTGTGAAGAAAGCATATGAAAATGAAAATAAAAATCCTATATCAAATGATACCGATGATCCAATAGTAGTTAATCCTAAAATAAGTATTAGTGGAAAGATTAGGAATATCACTGTTGCAACAACAAAAAAAGTTATGCAATTGAGGTACTCGTCAATAATGAACCTAAATGTTATAATATGATTATTAAAAAAATCAATCAATGCCTAATGGCTCAATTTCTATTTCAAAAAAATATTTGGAACAAGTGAAGACAATCAAGAAAAATTGTGAATTAGTAGTGTATGAAAGTGACTTCATGGAAGAATATTTTGAAATTGCTGAAGATTTTGTTTTAGGAACAGCTATATTAGAATTACCAGAAAATCTTCCTGCTGGTTCTCCAATTGAAATAACTTTCACACTGAATACAGAAGGTATTCTAGAAGTTAGAGGCGTAGATAAAAACGGCTAATAGAGAAGTAAATGTAACTATGCAAGCAAAAGGAATTATGTCAGAGGAAAAAAATAAATGAACTCAAAGAAAAAAATCTAAAAAAATAGTTCAAATATAGAGAACTCATATTTTACTATATATAAATTACTATATATAAAAGAGTTATAATGAATGTTAGGAGAATAATATGGGGATTAGAGTTGGAATTGATTTAGGTACAACATTCAGTACTGTTGCTAAAATAAATGAAGTTAGTGGAAAGCCTGAAATTATTAAAAATAGTTTTAATAGTTCAATCACACCATCTGTTCTTTGTTTTGAAAAAAATGGGAATATTTTTTTTGGAGAAGATGCTAAAGGAATACAAGGGTTGGGTAATACAAATACAATTGCATTTTTTAAGCGCAATATTGGAAATGATCAGTTTTGTGTAGAATTTTTTGGAAAAACATATAATGCAACAGATTTATCTGCTATTTTTTTAAAAAATTTGATAAAAGAGGCGGAAAAGTCTTGTGGTGAAAAAATAGATTCAGCAGTTATCACAGTTCCAGCATATTTTACTCATAAGGAACGTCAGGCAACTATTGAAGCAGGAAAAAAAGCTGGGTTGGAAGTTTTGTCAATCATTAATGAGCCTACAGCTGCAGCATTTGCCTATGGATTAAATGAAAAAGAAGATGAAAAAACGATTCTTGTATTTGATTTAGGTGATGGAACATTTGATGTGACTATTATGAGTATTAATTCTGAAAACATTGAGGTTGTGTGTTCTGATGGTAATCACGAATTAGGGGGAAAAGATTGGGATGAAGCTATAATGAACTATATTGCAAAAGAATTTGCTTCTCAAACAGGATTTGATGGAGAATTTGATGAATATGCTCAGCAGGATATAAGGTTAAAAGCTGAAAAAGCTAAACAGCGATTATCAGCTAGAGAAGAAGTTCCTATTATGCTTGATGTAGCGGGCTTAAGAAGTCGTATTGTACTTTCAAGAGAAACATTTGATGAAATCACTTCTACATTATTAGAAGAAGCCATTAGAAAAACAGATGTAGCTATTGCAATTGCTAAGGAAAAAGGGTATAACATTGATGAAATTATTCTTGTCGGTGGTTCTACAAGAATGCCTCAAGTAACAAAAGCTTTAATTAACAAATATAATATGGAACCTAAAATTTTGGAACCTGATGAAGCTGTAGCTAAAGGAGCAGCTATTTATGCTGTGCAGAAAGCATATGAAAATAAAAAGAAATCCTGTATCAGATGATACCGATGATCCAATAATAGTTAATCCTGAAATAAGTCTTGGTGGAAAGTTTAGGAATATCACTGTTGCAACAACAAAAAGTTATGCAATTGAGGTACTAGCTAACAATGAACCTAAATGTTATAATATGATTATTAAAAATCAATCAATGCCTAATGGCTCAATTTCTATTTCAAAAATATTTGGAACAAGTGAAGCCAATCAGGAAACTTGTGAATTAGTAGTGTATGAAAGTGACTTTATGGAAGAATATTTTGAAATTGCTGAAGATTTTGTTTTAGGAACAGCTACATTAGAATTGCCAGAAAATCTTCCTGCTGCTTCTCCTATTGAAATAACTTTTACATTAAATACAGAAGGTATTCTAGAAGTTAGAGGCGTAGATAAAACGGCTAATAGAGAAGTAAATGTAACTATGCAAGCAAAAGGAATTATGTCAGAGGAAAAAAATAAATGAACTCAAAGAAAAAAATCTAAAAAAATAGTTCAAATATAGAGAACTCATATTTTACTATATATAAATTACTATATATAAAAAGAGTTATAATGAATGTTAGGAGAATAATATGGGGATTAGAGTTGGAATTGATTTAGGTACAACATTCAGTACTGTTGCTAAAAATAAATGAAGTTAGTGGAAAGCCTGAAATTATTAAAAAAATAGTTTTAATAGTTCAATCACACCATCTGTTCTTTGTTTTGAAAAAAATGGGAATATTTTTTTTGGAGAAGATGCTAAAGGAATGCAAGGGTTGGGCAATACAAATACAATTGCATTTTTTAAGCGCAATATTGGAAATGATCAGTTTTGTGTAGAATTTTTGGGAAAAACATACAATGCAACAGATTTATCTGCTATTTTTTTGAAAAATTTGATAAAAGAGGCGGAAAAGTCTTGTGGTGAAAAAATAGATTCAGCAGTTATCACAGTTCCAGCATATTTTACTCATAAGGAACGTCAGGCAACTATTGAAGCAGGAAAAAAAGCTGGGTTGGAAGTTTTGTCAATCATTAATGAGCCTACAGCTGCAGCATTTGCCTATGGATTAAATGAAAAAGAAGATGAAAAAACAGTTTTGATATATGATTTGGGTGGTGGAACATTTGACGTTACAATAGCTCGGATTGATAAAAATAAAATTGATATATTAGGTAGTGATGGTAATCATGAGCTTGGGGGAAAAGATTGGGATGACTGTATTGCAAGGTATCTTGTACAGCAATTTTATGAAGAACATGGTATTGATTTAGGAAAAAGTGAAGAAATGGTGGCCACCTTACTAGTAACAGCAGAGACAGTGAAAAAAAAGCTTACTTCAATCAATGAAGTTGTTGTTCCAGTTATATATGAGAATCTTCGTAGTGATATAATAATTACAGAAGAATTGTTTGAAGATATTTCAGGTACATTAATTGATTTAACAAAAGATCTTACTGATAATTTGATTAAATCAATAGGATTGTCCTGGTCAGATATTACAGGAGTAATTTTAGTCGGTGGCTCAACTAGAATGCGTATGATTCACAATTATGTAAAAAATATGTCAGGAAAGGAACCTTTATTTGGAGTAAATGTTGATGAAGCTGTTGCATTAGGAGCTGCTATTCGTGCAAATATAAATGATTTAGGAGAAAGCATCACTCCCACAATAAGGGGAATAATAGGTGATAAAAAAAATTTGAATGTTATTGGTGCAAAAAAAGTTTCCGATGTGACTGCACATGCTCTTGGAATGATAGCTGTAAGTGAAGATGGTGAAAGATATGAGAATAGTGTAATTATCCCTAAAAATACATCAATTCCATCGGAAATGAAACGTTCTTATAAATTTCGAACGAGAACTGGAGAAAATGAATTAGAAGTGTATGTCCTGCAAGGAGCGTACACAAGACCCTTGGATAATATAGTTCTTGATAAATATACAGTTACTAAAATTGAAAAAACTAGCCAAGATTCTTCAGAAATTGAAATTTCATATAGATATACTTCTAATGGTGTTGTTGATGTGAGTGCTATACAAAAAGACACAGGAAAAGTATTACCAATTCGTATTGAGAAAGTACCAGAAGATATGAATTGGACAGATGGCTCTCCTAAAGATCAGGTTATTGATGGAGTACCTTTAGAAGTAGAAATTATTTTAGCAGTAGATCTTTCGGGGAGTATGGGAAGGAGTTCCTGTTAAAAAAGCACAGGAAGCAATGAGAGAATTTGTAAAAGAATTAAATGCAAATTATACAACGATTGGATTACTTGCGTTTGCTGATTTTTCTAAGATGATAGTTAAGCCTACAAAAAATTTTGAGAAAATTATTCATGGAATTAACAATATTAAAGTTGGTGATGTAGGTATATGTAATGAAGCAGAACCATTTACAGACGCTTTTTAATGAAAATGAAGATGATAAAAATTTTTTTAAGAATAAAGAAAAAATTAGATATCTTATTGTACTAACAGATGGTGTATGGGACAATCCTAAGTTTGCTATTAAGAAAGCTAAAAAAATTGTCATAAAGAAGGAATTGAAGTTATGGCGTTAGGATTTGGCACAGCTGATGAGTATTTTCTTAAACAGATTGCATCTACAGAAAAAAATTTGCTTCACTTACTAATTTATCTGAATTGACTGGTTCGTTTTCTAAGATTGCACAGGTAATAGGAGACAATACAGCAGGTTCAAGGCTAAAAAAATGATTTAAAAAGGAGATAGGTTATGTCAGAAGTTAGAAATTGGTATATTATTCTAGAATTGGAATTTTATCCAAATCCTGTAAATGATGAGGCTATAATTCAACAGAGAATTGATGAAAAGAGTAAATTCTGGTCAAGAAATGTTAATAATTTTTCAACATAAAAGAGTACAAAGATTATCTTGAAAATGTTTCAAAAAAATAAAAAGAAGATATGATTGGTTCTAAAAAAATAAACGGACTGAGCTCATAAAAAAATGCTTGTGAAATAACTTTTTAGTTCCATAGATAAAACTTTTAAAATGATAAAAAAACAGAAATTTCAGAAGAAACAATAGATAAAATATCTAAAAAAATAATGTAGATCCTGAAATTGTAAAAAGAGCTATAGCTTTAGGAATAAAAAATTGGTGAGTCTCAATCAGGAGATTATGATGCTATATAAAAAAATATTATAAAGAAAAAAACCTCAAAATGCAAATAAATATGATGGAATGATTCCAAATTTAAAGGTTTTTTTGATGTTTCTAATTTATATGAATTTTTTTATACATGGGGATGACAATAAAGAAACCTCAAAATTTGCCATGTAGTGACTTAATACAACGTGCAAAGGAAAAAAATTCACAATTTTATAAAAACAGATAGACTTAGTGCTTCTGGAAAAACTTTTTATGTTCAGAATGTGAAAAAAATTTTTAAAGACGATGTTTCAAAGCAGATTTATGATAAATATTTAGAATATAATATGAGAAAGTCAATTCTTGATGAAGTTAGAGATATTTTTTTGAATATAATGGAGAATTATCTCAGGATAATTATTTGGATTTTATAGGTAGACTTACGGAAATTTCTAGAAACAGAAAGGATTCAGAAACTCTTTTGATTGCATTTTGTAAAATTGAAAAAATTCCGTTTCCTACTTCAGGTAAAAAGAATGAAGAAAATTCACAAATAAAAATATGTCGATGTGGATGTACAAATGACATATCTGATGGACGAAAAATATGTAAAGTATGTGGCCTTGAATTGCAGATAAAATGTCCTAAATGTGGAACAGTTAATGACGCAAATATTAATGTTTGTAAATGTGGATTTAAATTTGAAAATATTGATAAAGCAATTTCATTGTGCGATTTGGCATCTAATGCACTTGATATAATGGATTTTAGTGTTGCTGAGATACATTTGAGTGATGCAAATAAATATTGGCCAGGTTCAGAGAGCGTGTTACAATTATCAAATAGGCTCAAAGAACTTCGTGTTAGAGTAGGTTCTGCTGTAGAAAAATATGCAAAAAAAGCTTGTAGAGAAAAAGAAATATTATGAAGCAAAAAAACAACTTGATAATGTAAAAAAAGTTTTCACCAAATTACTCAGATCCTACTATTGAAGAAGAAATTAAGAATGGTATAGAAACAGCAGAAAGATTTAAAAAGAATAGCACAAAATGGAAAAAAGGAATCTGAAATTATAGATGCTTGCATGAAAGCATACGAAGCATGCAGTGATTTTCCAGGAATAAAAGAAATAATTGCAAAATATCCGCCAGCAGAACCTACAGAAATTGTTATTGTTTCTGACTCAATAGCCAAAGTAAATGTATTATCTTGGAAAAAAAGTAATACAGAAGGTTTGGTATATTATTCTGTGGTAAGAAAAAGAGGGAGCTATTCCAATTAGTGTTCAAGACGGAATATTAATTGGAAGGGTAAGCACGTGTAGCATTAATGACAAAAAAATATTATACCAGGAGTGCAATATTTTTATGCTGTATTTGCTGAGCGTGCAGGAATATATTCAAATGCATTGACATATAAACAAGCAGTGGTAAATTTATTCGAAATTTCTGGAGTAAAAATTGCTTCTGGTGATGGAGTATTACAATTAACTTGGGATTCTATTGCTGAGAATGCTTCTGTGAATATTGAAAGAATTGATGAAATAGGTAAAATTACTAAATTGAATTGTAATAGTAAGAATAGTTTCGTTGATAGAGAGCTGAGTAATGACAAGAAGTATACGTATAGAATTTTTTTAGTATACTCTATTGGTGCTACAAAAAAATAGATACAAAAAGGTGTAATTTTATCTGGTATACCTACAAAACCTCCATTACCAATTGAAAAAAATTTATTATTAAGCCTACACAAGGTAATGAGTTTCAAGCTGAATGGGAGAATCCAGAAGAAAGTGAAATTCAATTCTTTTTATTCAAATAAGAAACCAGATTTTTTTAAATGGAGATGTAGTTCCTATATCAATATTGGAAAGTACTATGAATGTATTAGTTATTAATAAAGTAACATCTACAACGGGAACTTTTTAAGTATGAAGGTGAAGATTTAATTTATGTAATTCCTGTAGTTGTTAAGTCAGGTTCAGCTGTCATTGGAACTATTTCAAGAGCTAGTAAAGGAGAAACAGTTAAAATTAATAATGTCAGCTTAGTAAATAGTAAGATTATGATTACATTAAATATTCCAAAAAGATGCAACTGGATTTGTAGTTTTTATTTCGTCATGATCAGTTTCCAGATGATATTTCTGATATAAAGACAACAAGAAAAATATATACCTTTAAAAACAATATCAATATGATGGGGGATTAATAATAGATTCTAATGAATCAGATAATTATTATTTTTTTCTATATTTGCAGAATTTAGAAGAGATGGAGAGAGAGAATATTCAATAGGAACAGATTATTTATTTTCAAATATTTCAAAGATAGTTATCACATATGCTATTTCAGTAACTAAAAAAATTATTTGGTAGGAGAGTAGTAAATCTTACTTTTTGAAAGTGAGAGCAAAAAAATTTAAACTTCCAGATATAGAGATTATGTCAGCACAGTATCGTGCACCAATGTTTAAGAAATCTGGAAAAAAATATTTTATAAGATTCAAGAGCAAGATGTTTTAGGGAGTACAACTGTCTCAATACCATTAGCAGGGCTTCCAAAAAGAAACATATATTAAGCCTTTCTTACAAGATGAAAAATCTGGCAAGTAAATATATATTAAAAGATTAAATTGGGTTCAGACTATAGAATTAGTTAGAGAAAAAAATGGCTTTAAAATCAACATTTATATGCCCTTTTCTGCTTTGGAGAGCATAAAATTTCAAATATACAGTTTAGATGTACAAATAGGCGCTGTAAGGATGTAGAAGATATAGAATTAACAAAATATGAAAATGGAGATATTTCAATTCCAAAAATGGGCAAACCAACTTTTAAAGCAACTAATAAAGGATTGTCGATTCCAACATCTGCTAAATGTCCAGAATGTGGGAGTTTAACATATGCAATTGTATGTCCTTCTTGTCACAACAAATTACCTGAATCAACACTTCTTGGAAGAGATATGATTATTTCAGTAGTTGGTTCACGTGATACAGGTAAAAGTCATTTTGTAGGAGTTATTATAAATGAATTGATTGAACGTATTTCTGTTAAATTTGGTGGAGCAATGGAAGGTTTTGACGATACGATGAGTAGATATAGAGCAGGAGCTTATCAAAAATTATATATGGATATGCAAAAATTAGATTTAACAAAAAGCTCTGTTCAGGATGTTAATAATGGAGCATATCGTCCGCTTATATTTACATTAAAGTTAAAACAAAAGGGATGGTTCAAAGAAAAGGTAAATAGTTTTACATTGGTATTTTTTGATACTGCAGGAGAAGATTTGAATGATGAAGATACTATGAGTACCGTTAATAAGTATATCTGTAAATCAGCGGGGATTATTTTCTTATTAGATCCCATGCAGTTTCCAACAGTAAGAAATCAACTGGATGAAAATACAGTTTCAAGAGCATCTTCAGTTGACTGGAAACAGGCAACAAGATCAGATGACATAATGTCTAGAGTTTCAAAGCTTATAAGAAATGATAGAAATATGAAAAGTGATGCAAAAATAGATATCCCAGTTGCAGCTGTTTTTTCAAAATTTGATACGATTGCACAACTTATTCCAGAAGGAAGTACAATTTTAGAAATAAGTCCTCATTGTAGCAAAAAAGTTTTTGATATGTCTGATTGGCATAATGTTGATAATGAAATTCGGAGTTTGTTAGTTGAGTGGGGAGTTGAATCGTTTATGTCCCAAGTTGATTTAAATTATATGAATCATGCATATTTTGCAGTGTCATCACTTGGAATGGATAACAATCCAAAGGAAAATAGAAAAATTGATAGACCACGCCCACATAGAATAGAAGATCCATTATTATGGATATTAAAAGAAAATGGCGTGATAAAATCAAGCAAATAGTGATTTAGGAGGTATCATTATGTCAAAACATCAAATCATCTATACATCGTGTATGAGGGGAATAGATGGTGTAAATGATGGACAGCAGATTTTTTTCATATGATGAAGCATTTAAAGATAAAAAAACAGATGAAGTAAAAAAGTCTGTTTACATATCAGGTTCCTCACTTCCAGCTGGAACATTAATGTCTGAAGAAATAGCAAAAAACAATGCCAGTAGCATTTAGCTATAGAATGTTAAAAAATGGTAGTGTTTCTGTAACATTAAATACATATTTAGGAAGAGATTATATGGGAAGTGCAGGAAGATTTGGTAATCATTTAAGTCATTCAATTATTTGTGATTTTAGTGATTTTTGATATCTATCCTTGCGAATTATATGCAAGTATAGCCCTTAGAAATAGTATGGAATACGAAGAGGTTAACAATCCTGATCCACCTAAATATTTAGAAGTACCTGAACTTACCAAAGGTTATGTAATTAATCCTGAATCTATAATTGAATTTTTTTAGAGATTTCTGATAATTTAGAAATATATAAACATATGTTAGTGGCAATGCTAAAATTTCAGATAGAAAAAAAGAGTCATTATTTGTGATGAACCAGATAATATTGTAAAATGGATCGCAGCATTACATTATACATTTCCATTAAATATTGCAAAAAAAGGTGAATTTTACAACATATGAATTTGACCCTGAACTGTCTTCTTCTCAGATTTGTGGAGTTGTTTCTGAAGGAAGTAAATATAACTGTCAAAATTATATATCTTCAAACAGACATTATGTATTTGATTTTATTAATAAACAGTTTACTTCAGTTAATGTTGACAATATAATGATAGATTTTTTTAGATACAGCATTTAGTTTTTTTCATATGATAGTTTAATTGATTTCCATTTATTTGTAATGAATAGTACAACATATAGAGATTGTGACGATAAATATTACTCAGCTTATTATTTATATAATCTTTTTATCTAGAAGCATTACTGATATAACAAAAGATCAGTTTCAAGATATTATAATATTTTTCAGAAGAATTTTTAATAGATGATGTAAAAAAAGAAATTTAGTATATAAGTTGTTAGATGAGCAATACAATATTACTCAGCTAGATAATGAATATGCATTATTAATTCTAGGTTATATGTTAAGTTTTCTCAGTATTCTTGATTCTGCACAGCAGGAAATGGTGAAACAAATGATTGTTGATAGATTAATATTAGCATTATCTACAGAGGAAATTACAGAGAATTTATTTTCACTTTTTATATGACAATATTAATAATATGGCTCATACAATTAATCTTAGTATTTCAGCTGAGTTGATGACTGATGAAAAATAGAGAATCTTTATTAAGTATATTATCAGAAAATACAGAATTATGGGAAGGTGTATTTTATTGTAAAAAATTGTAAATAATTATATAAAAGATACAGGACTTCCAATAAATGAATTATATTCAGATAGAGAAATAGGATCAATTTATTTTTCAAATAATAGAACATGTATATAAAATGGGAAGAAATAATGCATATACTGTTGTTGAAAAAAATACTTGAAAGCTTTTAGAACAGATTATGATTATTATATAAACATGGTATTAAATATCGAAAAATTTCTTTAAAAAAATTAAATTTAAATGATACAGATATTGATTATCTATGGGGATATTTCTATAATGAAATATCACAAATGAATGATACCTCTATAGAAGAAGTTAATAAAAAAAGTTGGCTGAATGCAGTCGTTTTAACGAAATGTATACATTATATGTAAGACAGCTTAAAAAGTTTTACAAATTTATCAGATACAAGAGATTTCTTTAAAAAAATATTGGGATCATTGGTTTAAACTAAATACTGAATATAATGAAGCTTATGCTGCAAAAAGCATTAAAAAAATATGAAGAAATTTATGAGAAAAAAATATCTTCTATTCCAGAAAAAAACAGCTTTCTTATACAGAAGAAATTTTAAATATGGCAATGAAAAATGGAAATTACTGATACATATGTAAATATTCTTAGTGAAAAAAATTTTTTTGAGTACATTCCTATGAAAAAAACTTAATGAAGATAATAAAAATATAATTAATAAATTATATAAATATAATAGAGAAGTATTAAATAAATCAATTGATGGGAAACTACTTTTTATTTGTTATATCTCTTCTATTAAATAAGGTTACAAAGAAAAAGTGACATTCCAATAGTAGTTCATAAAAATTCAGGAAATATCAGTTGAAACAGGAGCTAAATTTAATAATATGAAAGAAAGTAAGGTTATGGATTATTTTAAATGGGCTTTTTGATTCAATTAGGAATTTCAGTTTATCAAAAAGAAGATTATGAGGTTATTTATAGTTTATTTAATTTTACAGATGTTACACATTCATTATTTATGGAATATTGGTGTAAGGTCAGTTATAATGATAGTAAGAATAATAAAGACTATTCTAATTTTGCTGAGTTTCTGAGATTTATGTTTAAAAATGAAACATCTTACTGATCAAGATATGGTGGGAAAAATATTTGTGTAAGCTCAATAAACAAAAAAATTGGAGGAGTTAAATGAAGAGATGACAACAAAACATTTTTAAAAAGGACATCAAAGCAACACATGCATGGTCTAACATTAAAGATATTGCGACAAACACCAATCCTCTATTTAATAATATTTATAATTTTTTTAAAAAAAGATAGAGTGAGGTATAATTATGACTGATTTTCTAAAACCTGAAAAAATGGAAAAAAAGACATTATAAACGTAATGTCTAAAGGAATAGAGTTAGTAGATTTATTTGTAAATAAGAATTATTTAATAGATATTGATAAATGCTCACCTATTCCATTGAATACAAGTGAGAAAAACATTCTCTACTATGTCATTATTTCAAATTGATAAAATTGTATATGATATTAATGAAAATATAAATGATAAACTTGTAAGTGTTTATAGTTCTCTTGCAAATTTCGGTAGTTCTGCAATTTTGGTTGTTTCTAGTAATAAAAAAAGGGGTTTCTTTTTATCTTGGAACACGTGATACTAATAGACCAGATGTGGCTAAATCAATATTAAAAAAGTTTAAAAGGAAATTTTTCCTGGTATTAATATTAATGAAAAAAATGCCTCAGAAATAGAGAAATTTTTTTAGAAAATAAAATTCCAGATGCATACTCTAATATGGCTATTACTTCGGTTTCAATTGTGCCAAGTATGAGAGATGAAGAAGAAAAAATCATTTTGTACAAGGAATAGAAAAAAATTTATTGATTCAATGGCAGGTGAAAATTATACAGCAATATTTATTTCATCACCATTAAGTAAACAGAATCTTGAAAAATAAGAAACGTGGTTATGAAGAAATATATTCAGCATTATCTCAGTATTCCCAAATTGTAATGACATATGGTGAGAATGAAAGTGATTCCATTGCTAAGAGTATTAGTAATAGTTTTTCCAAGTCAATAAATGAAGGTATTAGTAATACAGTAGGTAAAAATAGAGGGACTAATAAAAATAAGACTAAATCACATAATACAGGCTTTAACTTTGGTTTATTTGGTACAGGTTTTAACACAGGAAGAGGGAGTAGTTTCTCAACAGGTAGTCATGAAGGCACATCTGAAAGTCATACTGAAAATTATTCTGAAACAAATACTGAAAATGATACTAAAACTGATACAGATACAAAAACATCTGGAATTTCTACAAGTATTCAGTTGACTCGCCATAATAAAACAGTTGAAGAACTTCTTGGAAAAATAGATGAGCAACTAGAAAGAATTAAGAAGTGTGAGTCATATGGTTTGTGGGATAGTGCCTGTTACTTTATTGCTGATCAGGAAGAGGTTGCAATTGTTGCAGCTAATACATATAAAGCTTTAGTTGCAGGTGAAAAAACAAGTGTAGAGAATTCATTTATTAATATTTGGGATAGTGAATACGAACATTATGATAAATCACTTCAAATTATGGATTATCTAAGGTATGGAATACATCCTAAATTTAGGTATGAACCAGAATCTGATATTATTGATTATGAAAGTCAAGAAATTACTGCTACATCATTAATAAGTGGTGTAGAATTACCTATTTTAATGGGCCTACCTCGTAAGTCCGTAAGTGGTGTAACATCAATAGAAGCAGCTGAATTTGGTAGAAATATATTCAGAAAAAGTGATAATACTCCTAAAAAGATTATTAATCTTGGTGCTATATATCATATGGGAGAAATTTTTGAAAAATAATAGAGTTACGTTAAATCTTGAAGCACTTACGTCGCATTGCTTTTATCACAGGTTCAACAGGATCTGGTAAGTCAAATACTACATATAAAATTATAGATGAGCTAATTAAACCTGAAAATAATATTAAATTTTTTTAGTTATTGAACCAGCTAAAGGTGAGTATAAGCTTGCATTTGGTGGAATGCCTGATATTAATATATTTAGTACTAATCCTCAATATTATTCAATGTTAAGTATAAATCCATTCGAATTTAATACAGGAATACATGTATTAGAGCATTTAGATCGTCTGATAGAAATTTTTAGTGCATGTTGGCCACTATATGCAGCAATGCCAGCTATTTTAAAGTCATCATTTGAGCATGCATATATTAAACATGGATGGGATTTAAATCATTCTACTTATCATGATATGGGAAATGGTAAATTTCCATGTTTTTAACGATATAGTTGAAATTTTACCAATTATATTGAATGAAGCAAAATTTTCTGATGAAATTAAAGGAAATTACATAGGTTCATTGGTAACAAGAGTTGAGTCCTTAACTAATGGATTAATCGGGCAAATATTCAATGGAGTTCCTATAGCAGATGAAATTTTGTTTAATGAAAAATACTATTATTGATTTGAGTCGTATTGGCTCTATCGAAACAAAAGCTTTAATAATGGGAATGTTGATTCTTAAGTTAAATGAATTTCGTCAAACTACTTCGACTGGAACAAATCTTCCATTAAAACATGTTACTATTATAGAAGAAGCACATAATTTATTAAAGAAAACTTCAACAGAACAAGGAAATGAATCAGCTAATGTTCAGGGAAAATCTGTAGAGATGATAAGTAATTCAATTGCAGAAATGAGAACATATGGAGAAGGTTTTATTATTGTAGACCAGTCACCCACTGCTGTTGATATCTCTGCTATTAAAAAAATACTAATACTAAAATTGTAATGAGACTTCCAGAAGCTTCAGATTGTGAATCTGTTGGTCGCTCAATAGGTTTAAATGAGGAACAGATTTTAGAACTTAGTAAACTCGATAAGGGAGTTGCTGCAATCTTTCAGAACGATTGGCTTGAAACAGTTCTTACAAAGATAGATAAATGTAGTAGTAAGTATGAAATTCCAGCAGTTATAAAAAAATGATATATATGCAGAAAGAGAATGTATTTATTTTGTACTTGAGGAATTGATTAAGGAATCTCAAGAAAGTAAATATAATTTAAGTTGGTTGAAGAATTCTATTTCAGCTGTAAAAAAACAAATAAAAACATTTAAAAATTAGAATAGAAAAATATATTATTAGACTTTTTATAATGAATGGATTAAAAAAATAGTGAGAGTCACTCACTGTCAAAAAGTCGTATCTAAAAATTCTTAATTGTGGAGATTTATTTAAAATGTATGAATCAGAGTTACCTCCAGGAATAAAGAAAAAGGATGAGCTTACTCCAGAAATATATAGTCAGAGTATTATTTGGGGAGATAAGATATATAAGGGATTAGATCAATACACAGATTTTTATGATAAATTTGTGAAGGATCAAGTGTTTAGTAATCTTATCTTTTATCAGATTGAAACTAGTAAACGTAAAAAAATCAATACAAAGTTGCATTGTATTGTATTAAAAACAAGAAATAAAGGTGGTATAAGTGAATAATCTAGGGTTGGGATACGAACAGTTAAACTTGGATGAAAAAAATGCATATTTAATCTTATTACATGCAGTACAAAAACAACAAATTTCTTGTGATATTTCAAAAAAATAAAAACGAAATATTAATTTGATGAAAGTGTTAAACACAGTTTTAAGTGATAATCCTAATATTATTTATTTCAATAAAGGACTCCTTCAGATAAGAGAGAGTATTTAGTAAACAATTAAATTTTTTTAGAATATTTAAGTAAAAAAGCAAGCTTTACAAATAAATCAAGAATTAGAAAAAAACTTAGAGATGCTGCTTGGGAAATTGATAAAAATGCGCGAAATGATAGAGATATTTTAAAAGGAATTAGTGAATTTTTACAGCGTACAGCAAATTATGATTACGAAGAGTTAAAATATAGTATGTCTGGAAAAAGTAAGAATTTTTTGTCTCACAACGCTTATGGAGCATTAGTAAATCACAAGGCGGTATGTGATGGTTTTTCTTCCGCTTATTCATTGTTGGCACAATATTTTGGTTTTAAATGCATGATTGTAAATGGAAAATCATCTTATCGTAGTAATTCTCAAGTTGAACATGCTTGGAATATTGTCGAGTATAATGGAAATTTTTATCATATTGACTCAACTTGGGATGTAAATACCTATGAGGCTATTAAAGAATATTCATATGATTATTTTTGGGTTAGATGATGATGAAATATTACTAGATCATGTGTGGGATTATAAATCTACACCAAAATGTTCAGCAAATGAATTATCATATTTTTGTAGCAAATGATTTATTTGCAAAAAAAGTGAATCACAAATTGAAGATATAATTTATAGACAGATAAAACATAAAGAAAAAAAGTCATAAGAGTTAAAAATATCTCTAAGAATTAGTTTGGGAGATAAACCAGAAGAGTATATAAAAAAATTTAATTAGGAATATAATGTCTAGATCAGGTATATATACTTCATTTACTTATGTTTGGCAGGAAAAATACAAGGTGTTTAACTATAAAAAAATTTAGAAAGAGTTACTTATAGAACAAAAAAATAGAAAGAGGGATATTTTTTTAATGAGTGAATTTTCAGATGTTAAGAGTAGCAATGATGCTGGAGTAGAAACGAAGAAGTAGAAAAATCCAAATTCTGATTTTTGGAGATGGTGATGGCGTCAATGAATTTGATGATACATATAAAAGAATGAGTAAAAAAATAATGAAATAATGGAATATTCAGAAAAAAACATCTGATATAAATACAGATAAAGATGACGGTAAAAAAATTTAGATATGACAACAGAAGAATATAAAGATTTTAATGATTCAAAAGACAGTATTCCGGAAAATAATGCAGCAGATGTTAAGAGTAGCAATGATGCTGGAGTAGAAACGAAGGAAGTAGAAAATCCAAATTCTGATTTTGGAGATGGTGATGGCGTCAATGAATTTGATGATACATATAAAAAGAATGAGTAAAAAAATAATGAAATAATGGAATATTCAGAAAAAAACATCTGATATAAATACAGATGAAGATGACGGTAAAAAGAAAAAAATTTAGATATGACAACAGAAGGATATAAAGATTTTAATGATTCAAAAGACAGTATTCCGGAAAAATAACACAGCAGATGTAGATAGTAGTCAGAATGATAGTGATATTTCAAATTATAAAAAGATGTAACTGAATCAAGTGGAGAAAAATTTATCAGAAAAATGATGAAATTAAAAGAGGTATTAAAAAAATACTGAACGCGATGAAAATGGAAATGAATTATCTGAAGAAGTAAAACAAGTAAATGAAAAAAATTTAGAGGGATAAATTTGATGAAAATGACTCTTTTGAGGCAACTTTAGATAATGTTGAGAAAAAAAGCGATTAATAGATTTAAATGCTTCAACAACATGTGGATTAAATGAGAATCTTGATAGTAAATTAGATGGAAGTAAATTTTGCAAAATATAGATAAATCAAGTCTTATTGAAATGAGAAAAATCTGTAGAAGAGATAACACCAGATACAGTTATGCAAAAAGTAATCTTGCATGATATAGCTAATAGTTATTTATCGAATGGGGAGTTTAATTATATTGGTGGTTGTTGTTCTAAAGCGTCTGATACAGCGCCTTATGTATCATGTGGTTCTGATGCATATAAAGAATTAAGACTTGACTACGAAAACAATGATGCTTTACGTAAACTAGAAAATAATTCAGAGATGTATGTTATAAGATTTACAAGTGATACTCCTTCATCAGAGATTGGTATTCCAAATTCTCCTCTTCCTTGTACAGGAACTGGCTTTACTGGAAGTAATAAACATTTAATTCCAGAATATGAATATCCAAAGACAATACTAACTGATGGAGCTATTTATAAGATTGATGCAGAGGGTAATGAAACAATAATAGGAATATGGAATAAAAGAAATTTTTACTTTGAAAGAGTTATTCCAGAAGGGGATAATGATAATCAAAGCTCTACTCCAGTCCAAAAAAAATAGGAGGCTTTTTTATGATAGCAGAATATAAAGACAATGTGTATATAGCAAGTATTCAAAATAATCAAGTTGTTTTGGTGACTTTTAATAATAATAAAAAAACTTGGAAAGGATTTGAACCAGAAAAAAATTATTTTATAAAAAGTAGTTCAAATTGATGATCCTATGCTGGTATCATTATATGAAATATATTATTGGGTTTTTATATAGAGATAGTGTTGAAACTTTGGAATTATGGGAAATTGATGCAGGAGGATTTGGATTAAATCCAGATATTGAAAAATGAAGAGGTAATTATTGGTGTGAATCATGCCCCTAAAGATAAATCATGGACACAATATGAAAGAGGAGCTTCAGCAAAAAAGAATAAAAGCTAGCTGATTGCGATGGTTTTTTTGTTGAAAAAGAAGTTTTTTTAAAACGAAATGGAAAAAAATTGTTAATAATGTAGTTGAAAAAGTCTTCTGTTACTTTAAATACACTAAAAAAATTCAATGATAATGAATAGAAAAAGAATTTATAATATTTATGATAAATGAAATTAAGTATAAAATTTAAAAAAATTCAATGATAATTTTTGATATAACAAGATTAGAGTTTTAAACTTTTGATTTTTTTCTAATCTTGTGGCAAATGATTTATTTGCAAAAAAGTGAATCGCAAATTGAAGATATAATTTATAGACAGATAAAATATAAAGAAAAAAAGTTACTTGTAGAACAAAAAAATGGGAAGGAGGATATTTTTTTAATGAATGGATTTTCGGATGTTAAGAGTAGCAATGATGCTGGAGTAGAAACGAAGGAAGTAGAAAAATCCAAATTCTGATTTTGGAGATGGTGATAGCGTCAATGAATTTGATGATACATATAAAAGAATGAGTGAAAAATAATGAAATAATGGAATATTCAGAAAAAAATATCTGATATAAATACAGATAAAGATGATGGCAAAAAGAAAAATTTCAGATATGACAACAGAAGAATATGAAGATTATACTTTTTCTGATTTTAATGATTCAAAAGATAGTATTCCGGAAAAATAATACATCAAACTATAAAAAGGAATGTAACTGAATCAGGTGGAGAAAAATTTATCAAAAAAATGATGAAACTAAAAGAGATATTAAAAAAATACGGAAAGTGATAAAAAATGGGAATGATGATGTTCAAGAGTTAGAGAGTGATCCTTCCAAATAGAATGTTGCAAAAAGAGAAAGATAATAGTATAATTAAATCAAATAAAACATTAGAGTTTAAAGAAAAAAAGAAATGGAAACAATAGAAAAAGCTGTATGAAAAAAATAATAGAAAATGAACCAAAAGTTACTAAAGAAATAGTAGAAATTTCTGAAAAAAACAAAAAAACAAATTTAAAAAGGATTGGAATATAGAATAAAAAAACGAAGGAAAGTTTATTCAGGAAAAATAGAAAAAGAGTATCTTGAAGAAAAAGGAATGGTTGACAAAACTACGATTCTTAATAATACGAAAGATGTTTTTAAGATATACCTTTATACTTCCTGAAGAAAGTTTTTTTTAGATGATTATAAAAAAATAAATGAACTAGTATCTTCAAAAGATTACAAAGTGATAAAAAGTAGGAAACACTTGGGAAGACGGAGCAGTTTACAAAGGAATAAATACTGCTATAGAAAAAGGAGATTTAAAAAAATAGAAATACAATATCATACTTTGGAAAGTTTTGAGTTAAAGAATGGAGTTTTACATCCGTTATATGAAGAATATAGAGATGTTAGAACAGAAGAGCCTAGGAAAGAAGAATTAAAAAGAAAAAAATGATAGATTTAAGTTCAAAAAAATAAAAAAATCCGGGAAGGAGTTGAAAAAAATATGTTAGAAAGATATTATATAAATGATTTGAAAACTACTCTTATAAAAACGAAAAAGAAAATAGCGTATATGTCTATAATTTTATAGAAAGAAATTGGAAAAAAAGTGAATATTGGGAAGAAAAAAATTCTTTTTTTGAAGGTGCAGTGGATTGTATAGAAATAAAAAAATATAGCGAATAAAAATAATCAACGGTGAACAATATGCAATTAATTAAAAGCACTGTTTTTTTATGTATTTTTCAAACATTGGAAACAGAAAGATAAGTCAGGGAAAAAGATATATCTGGCATCCTATTTATGTTATGTTAAAAGTTAAAGGATATAAAGAAAAAAATAGTAGCATTATTACATGATATAGTAGAAGATACCGATGTATCTTTTCAAGATCTAAAAAAAGATGAAATTTAGTTCAGATGTTTTAAAAATCAGTTTATGTTATTACAAAAAAATAAAAAAATCAAGATTATTTTGAGTATTTAGAAAAGATAAAAACAAAAATAAGATAGCAAGGGCAGTAAAGATACAAGATTTGAAGCATAATAGTAATTTAAAAAGATTGAAAAAAATAACTCAAGAAGATTATAAAAGACTAGAAAAAAATATCAACAAGCCTTAGAATATTTAAATTAACCATAGTTATATTTAAAAAAATATAACTTATAAGTATAATCAATTTTTATATACTATAAAATTTGATGTTGATAAATAGGAAAAATGAATTTATGATATCCATGTTTTTTTCAATTTTTTTACAGATTAAAAATAACAAACAATAATAAATTTTATTTATAATAAAATAGATTTTACCCTAATAAAATCATTATCAGTATTCCTAAAGGATATTAAAAATTATATTATAATTTGAGTGAACAAAAGATGATAAGTATATTTGTTAAACTATATGTTTATAATGAAGCACGTAAGAAAAAAATAAGGATAAGTAATATAGAATTACAATTAATAAAAGAATTAGAGCAATTTGCCTCATGGTCAGGAAAAATATGGTATGCATGGTTTTGGTCTGCAGGAGTACACATACCAAATGCTTCTGCAACTATCCCTGGTTTAATACTTATTAATGCAGAATGGGCAGCTAGAATTGTTTTATATCAAAAGAATCAAAAATATGCATGATGCATTTAAAGCTTACTGTTTGTCATGAAATGACGCATCAAGAAAAATGATTTTTTTCATTTTTTTGATTTTTTTACAAAAGATGGAATATTTGTAAATTGGATTAATGAAGTACACGCTGATTTTGGTGGTACAGAAAAAGCTTTTAATGGTGAAAGAAAAAAAGCTATTTGTGGTATGAAATATAAATTATCGTGTAAACAGAAAAAAGATAAAGATACTAGAAGTCATCCTTCATGGAATAGACGTATAGAGTATATTTCAAATTATAATTTTGATTATAATTTAATTGATAAAATTGCTTTTTGATGTTGGATGTGAAAAATTCAAAAATTAATTCTTGCTGTGAAAAAAAGCATTTTAGTGAAATTAAGCTTAAAAAAACTAAGAAGCTAAACAAATAAAATAATAATATAGGGGCTGTCTCAAAATGGTTAAAATTTTGAGTTCAGCTTCTTTTTCGGCTCTATAATATATATGGGGGTGGAAAAAAAGAAATAAAAAAATAGCACAAATAACAAATTCATAGTATTATGTTTTTGGCTAAGAACATAAGAAAGACTAACTATAAAAAAAGTCAAGCATAAATTTTTAAAGTTTTTTTAGATAAAAATTTATTGAAAAAAATTTATGCACAACAAAAAAATACCTGTCAGTTAGGTTAATGTATTTTTAATTTATTCTATTTTTGTTCTACATAAGGTTCATTCTTTTTTAGTACTGCATAAATAACATGGCACATTTTACGGGCAACTGCATTTACAGCTACTAAATGATGCTTTCCCTCCTTGCGTTTTTTGTCATAAAAATCTTTAAAGATGGTGTCATTCGTACTTGCAACAAAAGCAGCTTGAAACAAGGCTTTTCTTAGGTGTGTTGAGCCACGTTTGCTTAAATGTCCATGCTGTCCGTCAGATTGTCCTGACTGATTAACAGTTGCATCTAGACCAGCATATGCGACTATCTTCTTATCACTGGAAAATTTGTTGATGTCGCCTAATTCAGCGAGTATGACAGCTCCTGTTACATAGCCTATGCCAGGTATTGTAAAAATTGGTGTATTCAGGTCTTTTACAATTGATTCTATCTCATTCTCAATGAGCTTCAGGACTTCAAGTTGGAATTGCAAATGCTGCAAATTCACTATATGCTCTAAAAACAACTGTTTTTGATAAAAAAATCTTGACAAAAGAAGAAGTTTACAATGCACTTCAGACAAATTATGAAGGTGAAAATGGAGAAAGAATCAGAAAAATATTGTTAGAAGTTCCTAAATACGGAAATGATATTGATGAAGTGGATGAATTTGCTACAAACATCTACTGGACATACATTGATGAAATTCAAAAATATCATAATACAAGATATGGAAGAGGCCCAATTAACGGCGGTTATGGAGTTTCAACATCTGGAATCTCTTCAAATGTGCCAATGGGAACAGTGAGCGGTGCAACTCCAGACGGAAGATACGCTTATACTCCTGCAGCTGAAGGAGGTTCTCCAACTCAAGGAACTGACACAAACGGGCCAACAGCAGTATTAAATTCTGTAAATAAATTGCCGACTCTGATGATTACAGGTGGACAGTTATTAAATCAAAAATATTCGCCAGAATTGGTAAATACTCCAGAACAATTTGAAAAATTTGTAAATATAATAAAATCATTTATAAGCTCAAAAGGATGGCATATTCAATTTAACATTATTTCAGGAAAAACATTGAAACAGGCTCAAATTGAACCTGAAAAGCATAGGGACATTATCGTAAGAGTTGCCGGATACTGTGCTCAATTTGTTACACTTGACAGAACTACACAAAATGATATTATTTCAAGAACTGAACAAAAAATATAATCTCTTATTGTCTTTGATAAAATTCTAAAATAAAAATTGCAAGGGGCTGACTAATTTTAAGCTCCTTGTATTTTTTTATAAAAAAATTCCCAATAATTATTACTTATCAGGAATTCCTATTTATGTTAAATTTCATTTAAAAATTTTTAAACTATTTTTTATTTTGTCTCTTTTCAATTACTTTTTGTGCTAAATCTCCCATCAATTCTTCATATCTTACAAGTTTCATTTCAAAATATCCACGACCTTGTGTAATTGCCTTCAATTCATTCGCATATTTGAAAGTTTCAGACATTGGAGCTTCAGCAATAATTTTTTGTTTTGTACCTTTGTGAGCTTCCATTCCTAAAACACGTCCACGCTTTTTATTAATATCTCCCATTATATCCCCAATATATTCTTCTGGAACAATAATTGTAAGTTCCATGATTGGTTCAAGCAATATTGGTTTTGCTTCAAGCATTCCTTTTTTGAAAGCTAAATTTGCCGCAATTTTGAATGCTAATTCAGAAGAATCTACATCGTGATAAGAACCATCGTATAAAACAGCCTTTACATTAGTCACTGGATATCCTGCAAGAACTCCTTCTTTTAATGATTCCCTCAATCCTTTTTCAACCGCTGGAATATATGATTTTGGAACACTTCCACCTGTAATTGTTTCTTCAAATACAAAATCTTCATCTACATGTGAAAATTTAATTAGAACATCTCCATATTGTCCATGTCCTCCAGATTGTTTCTTGTATTTTCCTTGAACATCTGAAGTTCCTTTAATTGTTTCCCTGTAAGGCACTTTCAATTCCACGGTTTTTATTGTTATTCCAAATTTTGCCTTCAATTTTTCTATAACTGTTGCACAATGAAGCTCTCCTTGTACTCCAAGAACTGTTTGACTTGTTTCAAGATTTCTATGCCAAGTAAATGACGGATCTTCTTCCATCAAACGATTCAATCCAGATGACATTTTTTCATCATCATTTTTATTCAATGGCTCTATTGCCACAAATAATTGCGGTTTTGGAAAAGTTATATCTTTTAATGGAACTTCCTTTTCACTAGTCGAAAGTGTATCAGAAGTTTTCGTACTATTGAATTTTGAAAATACAACAATATCCCCTGCAATTCCCTTTTGAACCTCATTCATTTTATTATTCACAAATGTATTAATTTTTCCCAATTTTTTTCCTTCGTTTTTTTCTATTCAAGTTAAAAAAACTTCCATATCTTGCTTAATTTCGCCAGAATAAATTTTTGCATAAGAAACTTTTCCTAAAAAAAGAATCAATTGTTGTTTTAAAAAAATTTGGCATACAAAACTATTTTTTTTCAGGCTGTACTTTTTCATTATCATCAGGTGATGGCAAGAAATCCTTTCACTACATCAAAAGTTGTATGAAGTCCAATATTTTTTTCAAAGTTGAACCGCAAATTACTGGAATTACTGAACAATCAAGCACTCCTTGTCTAAGACCACGATGAATCTCAGCCGTTGTAAATTCAACTCCATTAAAAATATTTATCCATTAATTCTTCATCAGTTTCTGCAACTGCTTTCCAAAAAGCATTTCACGTACAGAATTTATTTCATTATCCATATCAGTTGGCATTTCTACTGTTTTACACTCATTTTTACTCTTATCAAACTCTCTTGCAAACATGTCAACTACATTAATATGTCCTCTAAAATTTTCTCCAGTTCCCCAAGGTACATGAAATGGTGCAATCCGTTTCCCATATTTTTCCCTTAATTGTGAAAGAATTTTTTTCATAATCAGCCTTTTTCATTATCAATTTTATTCACAAAAAAATTATTCTCGGAATATTTCTGCTATCAGTCAATTCCAAAGCCGTTTCAGTCCCAACTGTCAAATCTGTAGTTCCATCAACAATAATAATCGCCCCATCAACTGCCGCAAGTCCTGATTCAACTTCTCCAAAAAAATCACCATACCCAGGAATATCCACAAAATTATACTTAGCCCCTTGATATTCCACTGCATGAAGACTCAAAGAACTCGTAATTTTAGTATCATTTTCATTCCCCACAATCCGATTAGTAAGCCCTGCTGTAAACTCCAATCCTTCTACCATATTACTCTTTCCAGATCCACTATGTCCTAGAATTCCAATGTTTCTTATGTTGCTGCTGTCATATATTCTCATAACAGTTCCTCCCTATATATTTCTACTTTTTTATTTATCTTTCTAAAATACCCTATATTAAATTTTAACTTGAAATTTGAAAAAAATCAAGTTAATTAAAAAAATTATTAATATACAAAAAAAGCAGTAAAATAATTTTTCTGATAAATTTTATTAAGGTTTTTTAAATTAGTTAATATAAAAAAATCTTGTTATTTTTTTCAAAAATATTATGACAAATATAAAAAAATATAGTATAATGTAATGATGATTTAATTTTTTTAAGGTTAAAATATTTGAAAAAAATAAAAAAACAAAAATATAGGAGGTCTATTTTTATGGAAAATATGGAATTTGATAATATTGACAGCAATGATTCTGAACGACTGTACCAAATGGGAAAAAATTATTTTGATAACGGTTCTGAAACATTGGCAGAAAAGTATTTAAAGGAAGCTGCTAAATGCGGAAATAGAAATGCAGTTCTTATACTTACTGATATTTATCTAAAACACGACAAATTAAATTTAGCAGAAAAATATTTGAAGAAAATTGCCGATGGCGGAGATTTTCAGCTGCAAGATAAACTTGGAACTGTCTACAAGAGAAAATCTAATTTTGAACTTGCAGAATACTATTACAAGCTGGCTATAAATAACGGCTATCAAAAATCTAGATATAACTTAGGAAATTTATATTACCAATTTAACAAAAAAAATCTTGCAGTAGATTACTTAAAACCTGCCGCTGATGAAAGAGATCAGGAAGCACAAGTTCTGCTTGCTAAAATTTTCTATGATAACGGTCAGGTAGATATGGCTCAAGAATATCTATATAAGGCAAAGGACAATGGAGAAGCCTATTACTTGCTTGGAAAGCTGTATGGAGAAAAACAGGATATTGAAACTGCTGAAAAGCATCTTAGAACAGCTGCAGATATTTATGATAATAGAAGAGCGCAGGAAGTTCTTTACAAACTTTATGCTGACAATAATAACTTAACACTTGAAAAACATTACTTAACATTGCTTGCAGATGAAAATCATCTGGAGTCATTTGTATTGCTTGGAAACATATTTTCTGATGAAAAAAATTATAATCTTGCTTATACAAACTATACTCATTTTTTTGAAGGAAAGAAACGTTCAAATGCAAAAGTTGATATGAAAAAAATTGATGAGGAAAAACTTAAATTTAATTTTGGAAAATGCTGCATAAAATTAGGTAAATTTGAAGATGCCGAAAGAAATCTGAAAGACAACAGCTACCTAAAAGTTTCAGATAACGTCATTGAAGTTGCAAAACTTTACGAAGAAGCTGAGCAGCTGAAAATAGCTATTCAATACTACAAATCAGCTTTGCATGTATAATTTCAATAAAAACTTAAATATGAACATGTATCTGAAATAAATATTATAAAACAAGGGGAATTGACCCCTTGTCAGTAAAAGATTAATTTATCAGACAAAGCCTATAAATAAAATCTTATAAATAAAAAAATAATTTAGGAGGAAAAAAATGGCAACTACAAAAAAACAAAAAAATAGGTAATTTTGAATTTGAAAAACTGCTTTTATGAATGCAGCAGGTGTCTACTGCTACGATAAAAATGAACTTGAACAAGTAATAGATTCTGCAGCTGGAACATTTGTTACTAAAACTGCTACATTGCAATCAAGACCAGGAAATCCTGAACCTAGATATCACGACACGGCTCTAGGAAGCATAAATTCAATGGGACTTCCAAATTTAGGATTCGATTATTATTTAGATTATCTATTAGAATTACAAAAAACACATCCAGATAGAACTTTCTTTTTCTCACTTGTGGGAATGTCGACTGAAGATACCCACACATTATTGAAAAAAGTTCAGGAAAGTGATTTTAACGGAATTACAGAACTTAACTTATCTTGTCCAAATGTGCCAGGAAAGCCGCAAATTGCCTATGATATGGAAACTACAGAAAATTTACTGGCAGATATTTTCTCATACTTTAAAAAACCACTTGGAGTAAAATTGCCTCCATATTTTGACATAGTTCACTTTGACCAAGCAGCTGCAATATTTAATAAATTTCCTTTGACATTTATAAACTGTGTAAACAGTATTGGAAATGGACTTGTAATTGAAGATGAAAGCGTTGTAATAAAGCCTAAAAATGGATTTGGAGGAATTGGAGGAGAATACGTAAAGCCTACAGCTCTTGCCAATGTTCACGCATTTTATAAAAGATTAAATCCATCTATTCAAATTATTGGAACAGGAGGAGTTCTTACAGGGCAGGATGCTTTTGAACATATTTTATGTGGAGCAAGCATGGTTCAGCTTGGAACTACTTTACATAAGGAAGGACCTTCTGCCTTTGAAAGAATAACTAATGAATTAAAGGCTATTATGGATAAAAAGGGATATAAAACTATTGAGGACTTTAAAGGAAAAATTGAAATATTTATAATTTTTTTAAATTAAAATAATAAAAAAATAAAACAAAAAAATACAAAGCAAGGTGATAAAGAAATGGATAAAAATAAGTTTACTTCAAAAAATAATTGATGAAAGTAAAAGAATCGTTTTTTTTGGAGGTGCGGGAGTTTCTACAGAATCAGGAATTCCCGATTTTAGAAGTGCAAATGGAGTTTATAACTTAAAACTGGACAGAAATTTTTCTCCAGAAGAGCTTGTTTCCCACACAATGTACGAAAAATACCCAGAAGAATTTTATGACTTTTACAAAAAACATCTTGTTTATCCAGAAGCAAAACCCAACTTTGCCCATAAATACTTGGCAAAATTAGAAGAAAATGGAAAATTAACGGCTATAGTAACTCAAAATATTGATTGCCTTCACGAAATGGCTGGCAGTAAAAATGTCTTAAAACTGCACGGAACAGTTGATAAAAATACTTGTGTCATTTGTGGCAATAAATATAATTTAGAAGAATTTTTAGAAATCTGCAAAACTGAAAGCATTCCGCATTGTCCAAAATGTAAAGGAACTATAAAAGCCAGATGTCACTTTATATGAAGAAGTGCCAGATCCAGACACTTTTAGAAATGCAATAAATGAAATATCAAGAGCTGATACGCTAATTATAGGCGGAACTTCGCTTGTTGTATATCCAGCCGCTTCCTTAGTTCAATACTTTCAAGGAAAAAAATCTTGTTTTTAATAAATAAATCTAAAACCGAACAGGATCATTTTGCAAATTTAGTTATACATGAAAGTATTGGAGAAGTTTTTAAAAAAATTAAAAAAATAATTTAAGTTAAATAAAAAAATATTTGGTGCTAAAAAAATTTGTTAATTTTTCAAAAAAATAAATAGCACCAATTTTATTTTTATTAATCCTAAGACCCATTCAAATGGGAAATAGTATTATAAAATTACTCAAAACATTAATCTAAATCTTCTCCATTACTTGCAATTACCTTTTTGTACCAGTCAAAAGATTTCTTTTTATAACGTTTTAATGAACCAGTCCCATCATCATTTCTGTCAACATAAATATATCCGTATCTTTTACTCATTTGAGCTGTTGATGCAGAAACTAAATCAATACAACCCCAAGAAGTATATCCTAGCACTTCTACTCCGTCTTCAATCGCTTCTCTCACTTGTTCCAAATGTCTTCTCAAATAATCAATTCTATAATCATCCTCAACAGTTGGTCCATTAGGCCCGTCAACTAACACATCTTTTGCTCCAAGTCCATTTTCCACAATAAATAACGGAATTTGGTATCTGTCATAAAAATCATTTAACACAATTCTAAGTCCAACTGGATCAACTTGCCAACCCCATTCACTTGATTCTAAATATGGATTTTTCAATCCACCTAGCAAGTTACCTTTTCCACCTTGATAATCTTGCGGATTATGTGCTGCAGCAACACTCACATAATACGAGAACGATACAAAATCAACTGGATTTTCAGCTAATAATTTTTCATCACCTTCAGCAAATTCAATATTTATATTATTTTCTTTAAAATATCTTTTCGCATAAGCTGGATATTTCCCTCTTACATGCACATCAGCAAATAAATAATTTTCTCTTTCAAATTCTCTTGCAGCTAATATATCAAGCGGATGTGATGTCATTGGATAAGCTGGCATTGATAAAATCATACATCCTATTTTAAAATCTGGATTAATTTCATGTCCAACTTTTGTGACTAATGCAGAAGCTACTAATTCATTGTGGACAGCTTGGTACAATTCTTGTTTAGTTGGTTTTACTTCTCCATCAGTTGGAATTCCTCCACTCATAAACGGAGCATGTAAAACAGAATTTATTTCAGTGAACTACTCCCGCTTTTAGAAGCGGGAGCTTCTTGGGAAGTATCTGCTTTGCTAGCCAAATATATTTACCAAGCTCTTCGGACAGTCCCTGCCCTGTCTTCTTTTATTTTCCTAATATTCCAACATCAATTTTCCAATGTTTTTTATATTCAATGCCGCATTGTAATCTCTATCAATTTCAATCCCACAGCACTCACATTTATAACTTCTTTCTGATAATTTCTGCTCCTCTTTAATATTTTCACATTTACTGCAAGTTTTCGATGACGGAAACCACTTATCTATTTTTAAAAATTGTTTTCCTAAAAACATCAACTTATACTCAAGCATTCTCAAAAACATTCCCCATCCATTATCTCCTACACTTTTACCAAAATTTAATACCTGGCTCATCCCTTTTCATATTCAAATCCTCAACAACCACAGCATTATATGTTTCAGACAATTTTTTTCGATAATTTATGTAGAAAAATCTCTTCGACAATTTTTTTGATATATTCATGCAATTTTTGATATTTTCACTTTTTTGTTTATACCAATTTTTAGAAAAATCTCACTTTTTTTCTCGATAATGATTTTCTGCAATTTTTTTCAATTTCTTTCTTCCAACATCCTAAAATATTTTGGATAATCAGCCCTTTGGTTTTCAGAACTGACAAATAATTCAGACATTGAAAAAAATCAAGTCCAATCACTTTATCATTACTTGAATTTTTTTGAATTTCTTTTTTTCAAAGTTCTGTCAAAATAGAAACATAGTAATTTCCATTACTGTTTGTCAATGTTACTGACTTTATCTTGTAATACTTTGGTATTTCTCTATGATATTTTAATTTAACTTTTTCAATTTTGGCAAAACCAAATATTTGTTTTCCTCAATTCGTATTGAATTATTCACACAATTTGTCGTGTAACTTTTTAACATTATTCTTTTTAGATTTGAACCTTGGAAACTTCGCTCTTTTTGAAAGAAATTTGTAAACGATCGTTTTACATTCAATTGAGCATTTGAAAGTGCCAGACTGTCCACTTCTTTTTAGAAAATTGATTTTTCACTTTTTCAAACTGGCAGGTGTAATTATTTTATTTTTTTCCAGTTTCTTCATAAATTTTATTAGCAGTGTACAAAATCGTATTGTAAACAAAACGAACACATCCAAAAAGTCTTGTTTATCAATAATTCTTGCTCCTTATTTGGATAAATTCTGTATTTGAATGCTAAATTATATTTCATAAAATTACACCTCCTTTTTGATTTTTGAATACTATTTTTAATTATTTCTTTAGAAATTTTATTATTTATAACTTTCTCTTCGATATTTTCATACAAAAATTGTATCATGGATGTATCCTTTTTTTTCAATTTTTTTACAAAAAAAGCAATTCCTCTCCCACTTGTAGAAAGCCTACGACTTCTTGCTATCTTTTTGTTAAAAAAATTTTTTTAAAATTAAAAAAATCTTCATAACTTCAAAAGAGAGATGATCATAATTAACCATCTCTTCCCAAATTTTTACATTACTATTTAATTTCCCAATAATTATATCCTTTTTATCCATTTCTAATTATTGTCCAAACTTTATTTAAACCATTGTTTTCTTTTCCTCTTTAATTATATTGTACTCCTAATTTTTTTCCAATTACAAGTTTTTTTAAAAATAAAAAAACAAGTTTATAATAAAAAAATACACCTTCAATACTTTTTCTAGCACTTTCAGTGTATTTTTATTTCATTATATTCTATTTTTTATTTTAAATTTAAAGAAATTTATTATTCAACAACAAATAACCATTCTTTAGATAATTCGTGATCTCCATTAATAACTTTTTCATATTCACCTTTTAACAATTCATAGAATTTACCAGGTTTTGGTTCAGCATGGAAGTCTAATTGTCCAATTGGTCTTTGGTCTAATGATTCAGCATAAGTGATTTTCATTGCTGTTCCTGTTACTAACAATTCATCTGCTGTAAATACCATTGATCTGTCAATTTTTCCACGGTTGATTTTGTATCCGTTGTATTCTAATAATTCTAATGCTGATCTTACTGTAATTCCTTCAAGTGCTGCATTTCCTGTATCAGGAATAATTACTTGATCTCTGTAGATTAATACAATATTTGCAACAGAAACTTCTACTACATTTCCTGCATCATCAAACATTAACGCATCATCATAACCATTTCTTTGAGCATCACTTGTAGCTAGGAATGAATTGATGTAAGATCCACCTGCTTTTGCTTTAGTTGGGATAGATGAATCGTTATATTTTCTATAAGTTGAACTCATCAATCTTAATCCACCTTTTGTACTTACATAATCTGCAAGTGGCAACATATAAATTGCTAAATCAAAATCAAGTCCTGCTTTTTTAGGCGATAATCTTGGTTCTTTACAGAAAATGAACGGTCTCATATAGAAATCTTCTTTAATATCGTTCTTTTTAACTAATTCAGTTACGATATTTTTGAATTCATCCCATTCCATGAAAAATTCAAAACCTAACATTTTTGAAGCTGTCATAAGTCTTTTATAGTGATCTTCCAATCTAAAAAAATTGCTACTTTTCCCATTTCTGTAGTATCCTCTAACTCCACCGAAACAAGTTGTTCCATATTGTAAACTGTGAGTTGCAATACTTACTGTCGCTTTCTCAAATTCTACTATTTCTTTATCGAAATATGCGTATTTCATAAATTCAGTTTTACCTGCCATTAAATTTACCTCCATATAATTTCAATGTTCTAATATTTACTATTATATTTTTAGCACTTTTTTAAATTATGTAAAATTTATTTTTTTATACATAACTATATATCCAATTTATGCTTTCTGAACTTCCCACGACTAAAGTCGCAGAGTTCTAAAAATCTTTAAAATTATATAAACAACAAGGGGAATCCCCTTGCAAATAGTATTTTTTTCAGTTATTGTTAAGTTTGGCAAAATTAAACTCCATAAACTTTCATAAGCTCATCCATTTCTTTCTTTTCTTCCATTTCCTGAACTTTTTTTCAAAGATAATGCAATAGATTTTCTCTTTTCATTAATATCTGTAATAACAGCCTCAACTTTATCTCCAACTGAGAATTTTTTTCAGAAATATCCTTCAAAAAAAGTCCTCTGTCAATTCTCTTTTTGGTACAATTCCATTAAATCTGTCTGTTAATTTAACAAGCACAAAATTCTCCTGAATTTCCACAATTTCAGTATTTACAATATTTCCCTTTTTATATTTTTTTCAGTAACTTCCTTCCAAGGCGATTTTTCCAATTGCTTAATACTTCCAGATAATTTTTTTCTCAATTTTGTCAATTACGATCACTTTAAATTCAACTTCATCGCCAACTTTGTATTCCTTATGTTCTCTTTTATCCCAAGAAAAATTCATTTTTATGGATAAATACTTCTATTCCCTTTTTCAAGTTCAACAAAAAATTCCATAATCTTGAACATTCATAACTTTTCCCTTATATGATTTATCAAAAGTCATAAGTTTCTTCAAGAACATCCCATTTATCATCAAGTAACGCTTTTTGCACTTAAAGTAACTCTATTTTTTTCATCATTAAAGTCAACTATTTTAAATTTAATCAAATCTCCAGCCTTATATTTTTGAAGTCAGATTAGATTCTCTCTTATATGACAAGTCAGAAACATGTAAAAAGTCCGTCAATATCCTTTTCAAGCGAGATTAATAACCCAAAATCAAATACTTCTGTTATTGGTTTTTCAATAATATCTCCTATATGATATTTTTTTCCTTTACTGTATTCCCAAGGATTTTCTGAAAGTTGTTTTACACTTAATTTAACATTTTTTTCTTTTCATTTTCAATTTGAATAATTTTTTTGCAGAAAATTTATCTCCCGCTTTATAATTTTTTTCAATTCTTTAGATCCATTGTGCCAAGCAAGCTCTGAAACATGCACAAATCCAGAATTCCCATCAACAGTTACAACTATCCCAAAATCAAGAACATCTTTAACAACAGCCTCAACCACATCTCCAACATTATGGCTATTTTCAAATGCAACCCAAGGATCTTCTGATAACTGCTTTTATGCTTAACTTTAATCTATTTTTTTCAACATCCTTTTCAATAATTTTTAGCAGTTACTTCATCTCCAATTTTATATCTTTCATGCAAATTATCCACTTGATCCCAAGAAATTTCAGAAATATGAACAAATCCGCTTGCAGCCCCTAAATCTAAAAATAATTCCAAAAATCAAATATTTCCTTAACTTTTTCCTGTAACTACATCTCCAACATTAACACTTTCAAAATATTTTTTTCCTCTTCGATTTTTTTATCAAGTCAATTCTTGAAATAGTTATATTGCTTCTGTTTTTTTCTTTTATAATAAATTTAAATCTTTTGTCCTGTATAATCCTTATCTTTTCTCAAATCTAGCCAGAGAAAAACGGTAAAAATGCCTCATTTTTTTCCCAATTCTTACAGTATATCCCCTTTGATTTTCTTAACAATTTCTCCAGTCACAATGTCATCAACATTAAATGATGCCAATTCCTTAGCTCTATCTAGCACAAATTTTGAAACAATGATGTTATCCTCATCTTCCCTCAAAACCTTCACTTCAATTTTATCTCCAATTTCAAAGTCTTTAACTTCACTAGCATAAATTCTTCCTTCTTTTTTTGCATTCAAATCAAGAAATCCATAGTCCAATTCTTTTCTTGTAATAATTCCTTCAACTACATCTCCCGATTTTTTTTCCTCAGGTAAATAATCCTCCAATAATGTCTCAAATTCTTTTTCGCTCATTTTGTACTTCAGAACTGCCTAAAATTAGCCAGTTCTTCTCCCTTCTTTATATTTATTCAAAAAATTTATTAATTTCTATCAATTGTCTTAACTCTTCCAGCAATTTAATCTCTTCTTCTGGATTCCCTCCATTTTCTGAAATTGCCCTAAGTCTCAATTTTTCTCCCTTTTCAGCTCCAAGCATCATAACTCCAAATACATTTTTTCCATCAATTTTTTCATTTTCTTCTTTGTTATTTTCTGCCTGTTCATTTTCAAAAACTTTTTCTATTTCCAAAGCCACATCATACTTTTTGGCAATATTCACAATCTGCCCCGATGGCCGTGCATGGACTCCCTGATCGTTTTTTATTTCTACAATAATTTCCTTCATAGCTTTCCTTTCCTGATATTTCCTAGTTTTTATTTGTTTTGTAAATCCCTTCTGCACGTCTTCTAGTAGCAGTTTTAGAATGCCAGGTGTCTTCCAAAATAATTGAATCCTTAAATGGAGTTTTAGAAACTTGCTGTTTCATATAATTTAAAAACATGCATCTGGAAGAATGATGATTATCAAGCGTAACACAAGAAGCAAAGTGTATAGCCACTTCTTCTGGCGTAATCTTCCCTTCCTTTTTCAGGCATTTATTCACATTTGATAAAAGAGAATTAACTCCTTTCCCATTACATCCTCCACATTGAAACATCAAAACTCTCATATCCTGCTCCATTGGATATTTTGAAAATCCACCACTTCTCTCGTAAAATGACTGGCTGCAATGATATCCGCTGCAACGTCTTTTTGCAATTTCACATTGAATTATTACAACCAGCTTAATTTTTGATAAATCCATAACACCACCTCAAAATATATTCGCAACTCTTAAAACCTATTTAAATAATATCATTTATTAGATTAAAAAAATCAATATTTATCTAATTTTTTTCTGTAAAAAAATAAAAAAATTAAATATTAAGTCTATTTCTACTAAACTTCGTTTAAAAAAATGGAAACTATATTTTTAATTTGACTCTTTTTGCAGAAATTTATATTTATACTATTCTCCGTTTAAAAATTCGTTATTCAAATGGGGTTTAGTATTAGTTTAGTTTTAAGAAAGTTTTACTATAAAAAGACATAGTATTAGTAATTCTTTTGTATAGTAAAAAAGAGAGACATAATTAAATGCCTCTCCAAAAATTTATATTTTAAACCTTTTATTTTAAAGATTATTGATTAATGAATTTTACGTTAGTAAAGTCAACGTTTTGGAAGAATAATTCAACTCTTCTGTTATTGTATCTTCCTTCAACTGTGTCATTAGTGTCAGCTGGGTTGCTTTCTCCTTGACCAGTGATTGTTCCGTAAGAAATAGAGTTTTTCAATCCGTAGTCTCTTAATAATCTAGCTACGTTTTGTGCTCTTGCTACTGATAATTTTTGGTTATAAGCAGCTGATCCAGTTGAATCTGTATGTCCAACGAAATCAATTGATCCACCATCAGCAAATTGGTTAATTACACCTGCGATAGTTCTTAAGTCAGCAGCTTCACCTTCATTAGGTACTCTACCATCTACTTTAAATCCTCTGATTACACATTTCTTTTCATCAGTTGAGCAGCTGAATGGTAATACTGCTGTATTTGGTTTAACAATTGGTGCTGGTTCTGGAGCTGGTGCAGGTACTGGAGTTGGTACAGGCACTTCAACTGTTTGAGTTATGATTTTAGGTGATCTGTCATTTTTCAATTGTCCAAATCTATATCCTACTCTAACTCCTACTGAATCATTGTAGTTTCTTGTTCTTTCAGTATTTCCTAAAGCATCAGATGTTTTAACTTTAACTCCTGATCTTTCGTAGATAGCTTCTAATGAAACTGGTCCAAATTCAGTACCAATTCCTGCTGCAGTATATAATCCACCTTTAACTTTAGCATCTACATTTTTAGTTTCATGAGCGAAGTTATATCCTGCTCTTCCTAATACGTATAAAGCATCATTACCGTTGTTAGTTGTAATTAAGTTGAATTTACCTAATGCATAAACTGGAACACTTCTCATTAATTTAGCTTTGTCATCTTTTCTAATTAATTTTCCAGAATTAGCAGATAATTTGTATTCTGCTCCTAATCCCCATTCAAATTCACCTTGGTTATCAACAATATATTCTAAACCAAGTGTTGGTCCATGTTTAATTTCATAATCATCACTAAATTCACTTGATCCTGCTTTAAATTTTCTGTAGAAATCATATCCACTTTTTAACTTGTACTTCAGATGCTACAGCATTTAAAAGCCAATAAAGCTGTTCCTAAAATAACTAATTTTTTTCATTTTAATTCCTCCCTGAATTTTATTTTTTTACTCTAACTTTTTTTAAATTAGTACTTCTTTCTCCTAATCCTCTTTTTAGATTATACAATATTTTTAAGAGAAAAAAATCAATGTTTTTACTAATTAATTTATTATTATAGTTAAAACTTTCTGTTTACAAGTTATAGTATCATTTTTTTAACAAAAAGTCAATAAAAAAATTAACCAATATTCCATTTTAAGTATTATGTTTTACTACTATTTCCTATAAAAATAACCTAATTTTATTGACTTATTAGTCACTTTAAAATTTCATTTTTTTATTTTTTTCTATAAACTATTATATTAGCCAAATAATTAATTCAAACTGTATAAAAATTAGATTAAACTTTAGATTTAATCAGAATAACTATTACTTTTTAGTTTGATTTCAAAATGTTATTTCTGTGTAAATTGCCAAAAATTTAAGTTATATGTTTATCATTTTATCAATAGAATTTTCCAGTTTTTTTCAATAATGCAATACGATTATTTCTTAATTTTTCATCATCAGCATTAATAATTACATTATCAAAAAAATTGATTAATTGTATCGGCATTATTTAATAATGTTTCAATATAACTTGAAAAAAATCTGCATTTTCAATACTTTCCAACTGATTTGCAAAAATTGTATAATGCTTTTTCTTCATCTGATTCAAATAATGCGCTGTCAATATTTAGATTTTACATTTTTTTCATCTTTAACAATATTTTTTTACACGTTTTTAAAAAGATTTATTAAAATCTCAAAAATTTTCAGTTTGTGATAATTTTAGAAGTTCAGATAATTTCTTATCCAATTCTACAACATTGTTTTTCAAGATTTATTTCATAATTTATAAGTTCTTTTTTTGTATTTTTTTCAGAAAGCACATTAATTATTCTTTGTTTGAAAAAAATTCTGTTACATCCTTCACGACATTCTTTTTCCAATACTTTTTTTATCTGCTGAGAAAAATTTCATAGGCCTTTTTCAATTAATTCCTTATAATCAAAAGACAATTTTGAATTTAATACAACTTGAATAATTCCTTGTGTAGCACGTCTCAAAGCGTAAGGATCTTTAGAACTTGTAGGTTTTAATCCAACTGCAAAACATCCAATTATTGTATCCATCTTGTCAGCAATTCCAGCAATTGCACCTTCCACAGTCGTAGGCAATTTATCCCCTTGATAACGTGGCAAATAATGTTCAAAAAAATTCCAAGTGCTACATCTTTATCCTCACCTTGCTTTTTGAGCATAAACGGAACCCATAAATCCTTGTAACTTAGTAAATTCCTTTTCTCCAATTACATTTGAAACAAGATCTGCTTTTGCCAAATCTACAGTTCTTATGATATTTTCCTTCTTATCACTCAAGTTTAACTCTGAAATCAGATATTCAGCAATTTTTTCACTTCTTTTAACTTTTTCAAAAATTGTTCCCATATCCTTTTGGAAAGTAACTTCCTTCAGTTTTTCCACATTATCTGCAAATTTACCTTTTAAATCTTCATCAAAGAAAAATTTCGCATCGGCAAGTCTTGGCTCTACAACCTTTTCATTCCCTTTTTTAACAGTTTCTGAATATTCAGGCGCATTTCTTATAACAATAAATTTATTTGACAATTTCCCGTTCTTATCTTTTACTGGAAAATATCTTTGGTGAGTTTCCAATGTAATTGTTATAATATCTTCAGGAAGCTGCAAATAATCCTTGTTAAATTCACCCTTTATTGCATAAGGATATTCTACCACATTAACCACTTCATCCAATAAATATTTATTGATTATCGCAGTATCTCCATCCTTTTTCACCATTTTCTTTTTATGCTTTTTCAAAATTTCTTCTCTTCTTTTTTTCACCATTTACAATAACAAAATTTTTCAAGCAATATCTTTTTCATAATCAAGCGGATTATCAATCTCAATGTCCTGAGAAGCAAAAATATCTCATTCCACGAGTCTTATTCCACCTTTTTAGCCCTTCAAACTCAAAAGGTAAAATTTCCCCATTATCAAATAAAGTCACAAACCATTTAATCGGTCTTACAAATCTAAATGTTCTATCAGCCCATTTCATAGATTTTTTTCAAACTCTATTTTCTTTATCGCATTTTTCAATATTTCAGGTAAAATCTCCCTAGTATCCTTCCCTGCAATAAACTTTTCAATCGAAATATACTTCCCTTTTTCATTTTCAATAATCTTTATATCATCAGCCGTAGCACCCTGAGATCTCACAAATCCTTCTCCAGCTTTCGTAAGTTGTCCATCCTTATAAGCAATCTCAACTGAAGGCCCTACACTTTTTTTATCCAAATCATCCTGTTTTTCAGCCAAATCCTTTATAATCGCTGTAACCCTTCTAGGCGTACTAAACGATTCAATTTCTGAAAACTTGATTCTTTCAGATTTTAATTCATTTTCTATTATTTTTTTCAGATCCTTTTCCGCCTTATCCACATATTGTGCAGGCAATTCTTCCAATCCTATTTCAAAAAGAAAATTCAATTTTTTCACTCCTTTCGGTACTCTGTTCATCTTTTTTTCATTTTTTTATTTATTTCTCATATTTTCTTACAAATTTTTTTCCTCAAATTCCTCTTTTTGAGTAAGTGTGTACATTTTTTTGAAGCAGTAACCTTTAAAATTTTCTTAACCCAGCTCTCAACCTTTTCCTCAATTTTTACAGTCTTTAACAAGTTATCTAACAATTTTTTTTATCATTTCTTTCAGAATTTTGATAAAATTAGCAACTAAAAATATAATCCAATTTCTTTTTCTAGTATCTTTCAATGTTTTATCAAAAATATCTACAAAAATATAAGCACACTGTCACTATATCTTTTATGATAGTTCAAATTCTTTGATATTTTATCATTTCTCCATTTTTTTAAATTCAATAAAGACATAATTTTCATCTTTGAATAAACAAAGCATCATTTGATTTAATACCTACTCCCTTAAACTCTATCTTCCCTGTATATTTATCTCTTTAAACAATCAAAAATCAATTACTTTGCAAATCAGAATTTGTCATATAATTATTGCTATCATCCTTTTGAAGTTTTGCTTTTCAAAGTTGACTTACATTCTATTTCTCAAATCACTAATCTTTTCATACTAAATTCTTCCTCATATCATCAAATTTTCAAAAACGAAATAGCTAACTTATAAAATAAATCATCTGTTTTTCTGTTAGTCTTTGTCAACTAAAATTGCTTGTTCTCCATCCAATTTTCACTCACATAATATTTACATTTATCTGATATTTTATATCTTTTTGAGTAAAACTTGAAATAGCCTTAAGAAAAATAAGGACTATGTGTTGTTAGTAAAATGTGCATTTTCAAACTCTTTTCTGCAATAATACAATTAATTCTGCAAATTTTATTTGCCATTCAGGATGAAGATGTATTTCAGGTTCATCAAGAATTATTATACCATTTTTCTTCTAAAGTTTCCATTTTCAATCAATCATTTTTAAAATCGCAAAAAGTTTTTAATCCCTGTCGATAAATTTTTTTAAATTTAATTTCTTTCGTTATTTTTCGTTCATAAATCAAATTTTTCCTTGATTAAATTTTTCCATCTTTTCCATCAAATAACTTCTTTTAATTTTTTCAGTATATTTATTCTAAATTATTTTTTCACTGTTTATTTCTGAAATAAACTATTTTTCATTTTTTCTGAAAATTACATTTAGTTTCTAAACTTTTCTTTATGATTCTCTAAATAATTTATATCATGCCATTTATATTCATTTAAATTATCAATTACATATGTTATCATCGATATAAAAAATAACTTTTCAGAACATCTAAATTTCATTTTATTTTCAATTTTATAACTCTATTATTTTTTTATTTTTAATTTTAAAACTTTGTTTTCTCTATATTTTTTTAAATTTTCAATTTCACCCAAATCATCACTCCAAATAGTATTGATTTGATTATCAAATTCATTATTTAAAATATAAGATATTGTATTTTCTAAATATTCTTCATCTTTTTATATTTTTGAAAAAATATCAAATATTTTTTTCTGAAACTTCTTAAATATTCTATATGATAATATAAATTTTTTCTCATTTTCTTGAATTAATTTTAATTAACTTATTTCTATCAAAATTTTGTAACTTGTATCTTTTACTCATTTTATCAAATATATCAATTAATATATCTTGAAAATTTTTTCTATACAGTTTTCTTTTATAAATTTCATATAAAATATTTTCTTATATCTCAGAAACTTTTTTCAGTTCTAAACATTTTATCATCAAAATTTATAAAAACCATTAAAAAAACTCCACAAAACTTTCCCAACCGTACTTTTCCCAGTATCATTTTCACCAGTAATAACAGTTATCCCATTTATCTCAACATCAGCTTCCTTCAGTTTCCCAACATTTCTTATCGACAATTTCATTCAACAGCCCTCCTTTCAAAAGAAGAATCCCCCTCTTTTATGTCTATTTATTTTTATTCAGCAATGGGAATCCCAATCTTTCCCTAGCTTCTACAAATTTTTCTGCACATCCCTTGGCCAAATCTCTAATTCTTAAAATATAAGACATTCTTTCTGTTGTACTAATTGCCCCTCTTGCATCAAGGTTATTAAATGTATGTGAGCATTTTAGCACATATTCATAAGCCGGGAATACTAAATCGTTGTTTAGACAATTTTTAGATTCCTTTTCATACATATCAAAAAGTTGGAAAGTGCATTGGAACGTCTGCTACTTCAAAGCTGTATTTTGATAACTCATACTCAAACTGGAATCTTCTTTCTCCGTATTTTACACCTTTTGTCCACTCTAAATCTTTTACATCATCTTTATTTTGTAAATAAAGTGCAATTCTTTCAAGTCCGTAAGTTATTTCTGATGGAACGATTTCTACTTCCAGTCCTCCAACTTGCTGGAAAATACGTAAACTGTGTAATTTCCATTCCATCTAGCCAAACTTCCCATCCTAATCCCCACGCTCCAAGTGTAGGGCTTTCCCAGTTATCCTCTACAAATCTTATATCGTGCTCCTTCGGATCAATTCCTAGTGCAACCAAACTTTCTAAATAAAGTTCTTGAATATTTTCTGGTGATGGTTTCATAATTACCTGAAATTGATGATGTTGATACACTCTGTTAGGGTTTTCACCATATCTTCCATCTTTTGGACGACGTGATGGCTCAACATAGGCAACATTCCAAGGTTCAGGCCCTAATGACATCAAAAAAGTATCTGGATTAAATGTTCCTGCACCTGTTTCAATATCATACGGATTTGATATTATACATCCTTTATCTCCCCAAAATTTTTGAAGAGTTAATATAATTTCCTGAAAAGTCATTTTATCTCTATCCTTTCTCTATATTTTACTATTTTTTCTTATTCAAACGTTTTTTTAAATACACTGCTACTAAAATCAACAGTGAAATAATAACGTATTTGATAACATTAAATGCTGTAGCACCTATTTTCTTTGGCAAAAAAATAATCCTCTGCTATTTTATAGAAAGTTGATAATTCTTTTCTTTTTCTCCATATTTTCTTATAATTTTTTTTTGGATTTTTTTCAGATTAACTTTTTTTATTTTCAGTTTTTCTTTTACTTGTTCTTCTGTTAAATGCAGTGTCTGTTCTTTTGAATTAATAATAAAAATATCCTGATTTTTTTATCAATTTCCTTCATTTCTTCCTGTTTGTTTTTCATCTTCCATTAAGTCAAAAATCTGCATTTACATAAAAAACTTCAGCAATCGCTTCGTTGGCATTGTACACATATCCTACCCAGCTACCTTTTTATTTTTTTCCTAATTTTCCCCAAATATCCTATATTTGACAAATAATAGTTCACTTCTGGAATCGCTTCGTTATACTCTGTACTCACTGAATATCCGTTTTTTTAAATTCAAAACTGTATTTTCTTTAACTGGAAACCACAAAGAAAAAAACAAAACTGTAAAAAAATCAATATCGCAATATCTATTCCAAATATTGTTCTTAACTTATTTTTAGAAACCGAAATAATAATAGCCATAACAGCAATAATCACAACTAAAAACCCGAAATAGCATCATTGCCAAATATACTGCTCCAAACATATATTATCACCTATTTTTTTTCAAATATTTTTCTCACCAAATAATCAATTACAATAATATAAATCCCAATATGCACATACATATCCGCCACATTGAATACAAAAACCCAAATTCCCCGAAAATCAATCATATCAATTACATATCCCCGAAAAAAATTCTATCAATCATATTTCCCTAAAAGCTCCAGCGGCAATTACTGCTACTCCTATTTTTAGTCCATTTTGCTATAATTTTTTTAAAAATTCTTATATTCCATAGCGATTACATATATAATCAGAACCGTACTTGCTATCGTAAAAAGGTTAATTTTACCCTGCAAAAGTCCAAAAAAACTCCACCGTGATTTTCAACATAAGTCAAATGAAAAAAATCTTTTTATTAATGGTATTGAAAAAAACCTTGCATTCCACCTGCTACATTGTACATTAACTGCTTTGTAATTTGATCTAATGCAGCTAAAAACCAAAATAATAATTATATAAGGCATTCTTTTTCTCCTCACATTTTTTTATTGACACATATTTGTAAAAAAATCGAACTAAATAAGTTATTTATTTAGATATATTTAGTCCAATTTTACAAAAATAAATTTTATATTACATTTTTTTCCAGAAACGCTTGCACATCTCGGACAAACATCTGAATGATTGTGATCGTGCCCAACTTCTTCATCATACTTCCAGCATCTTTCACATTTTTCTCCAGACGCTTTTTTTCCACACTTATGCTTATTCCTTCGATTTCACTTTCTGCTAAATTATCATTTACAAATTTAACTTGAGATACGATAAATAAATCAGAAACTTCATTTTCTGTATAATCTTTTATAAATGAATATTCATCATTGGCAATGTTTAAAAGAACTCTCGCATCAAGAGAATGCCCTATTAATCCAGTCTGTCTTTTCTGCTTCCAGTTTTTTTATTTACTTCTCTTCTTAAACGAGCGATTTTATCCCATTTTTTAGCCAATTCTTCATTTAAGTATTCAGGATTTGCTTCAATCCATTTTGATAAATGCACACTTTCTTCTTCTTTTAATGCTTCTGGAATTCTTTCCCAAATTTCATCAGCAGTAAACGACAATACTGGTGAAATAATTCTTACTAACACTTTTAGAACTTCTGTCAGCACAGTTTGAGCACTTCTTCTTTCGATTGAAGTTGTACCTTCACAGTAAAGTCTGTCTTTTACGATGTCAAGATAGAATGAAGACATTTCCATTGAGCAGAAATATGTAATTTCTTGGAACAAACTGTAAAATTCGTATTTATCATAATATTCAGTTGTTTTTTCTTTTAATTCTTCCAGTTTGTGCATTGCCCATTTGTCAATTTCAAACATATCTTTATAGTCAACTTTATCATTTGCATAGTCAAAGTTATTTAAGTTACCCATCAAGAATCTCGCTGTATTTCTAATTCTTCTGTACGCATCTGACATTTGCTGTAAAATGTTTTCAGAAATTCTCACATCTTCTCTGTAATCTACTGAAGATACCCAAAGTCTTAAAATATCTGCTCCGTATTTTTCTGTAATATCTTTTGGAAGTATTGTGTTTCCAAGTGATTTAGACATTTTTCTACCTTGTCCGTCCATTGTAAATCCGTGAGTTAATATTCTCTTGTAAGGTGCATCTTTTGTACTTGCAATTGATGTCAATAGTGAAGATTGGAACCAACCTCTGTGCTGGTCACTTCCTTCAAGATATAAATCTGCTGGTCTTGGCAAGTTTCTTGGCACTAGCACACTTCTATGCGAAACTCCAGAATCAAACCAGACATCCATTATACTTCTTTCTTTTCTAATATCCACATCTTTTCAAGTTATATTTTTCTCAAAAGTTCATCCCCAATAATTTCTTTGGCTTCATATTTCCACCAAATATCAGTTCCTTCTTTTTTAACCAATTCAATTATTCTATCCATAATTTCTGGCTCATAAATAACTTCATCAGTCGCTCTATTGTAAAATAATGGTATTGGCACTCCCCAGACTCTTTGTCTTGAAATAGTCCAGTCAGGACGAGTTTCTAACATTGAACCAATTCTATTTTTACCCCAAGATGGCACAAATTCAACATTTTCCAATGCCTTTAATGCATTTTCCCTAATATCGCTTTCGTCAATGCTAATGAACCATTGTTCAGTCGCTCTGAAAATAACTGGTTTTTTACTTCTCCAATCATGCGGATACGAGTGAACAAAAGTTGTGTGATATAACATATGTCCGCTTTCAGTCAAGTCTTCAACAATCGCTTTACTTGCTTTTGCATAGAACATTCCTTCATATTTTCCAGCTTCTTTAGTCATATGCCCTTTATCATCTACTGGCGACAAAATTCCAATGTTATATTTCAATGAATAATTATAGTCATCTGCCCCATGTCCAGGTGCTGTATGAACTGCTCCCTGTACCTGCATCTATTGTTACATAATCAGCATTCATTACTAACCCTTTTCTATCTAAGAACGGATGTTGATAATGAGTATATTCCAATTCTGTCCCTTTAAATTCTTTTAATAATTCATACGACAAGTCCAATGTTTTAAACACATCTTCAGCCAAGTCTTTTGCAACTACAAGATTACCTTTTTCAGTTTTATACAATCCGTAATCAAATTCAGGATGTAAGAATACTCCCAAGTTTGCTGGCAATGTCCAAGGTGTTGTTGTCCAAATTAAAATACTTGCTTCATCTACACCTAATTTATCAGTCAAATCTTTTTCCCCTTCAAATTTTACATAAATTGAATGAGAAGTTACATCTTTATACTCAATTTCTGCTTCTGCAAGTGCAGTTTCAGTAGTTGGCGACCAGTATACTGGTTTTAGCCCTTTATAAATATATCCATTTTCATAAATTTCTTTAAATACTTTTAATTGTTCTGCTTCATATTCAGGTCTTAAAGTGATATAAGGATTATCCCAGTTTCCTAAAATTCCAAGTCTTTTAAATCCTTCTTTTTGTTTTTCCACCCATTTTAATGCATATTTTTTACATTCTTGTCTAATTTGCAGTGGAGTCATATTTTTTGCTTTTTCCCCAAGTTCTTCCATTATTTTCCACTCAATAGGAAGTCCGTGAGTATCCCATCCTGGAATATACGGTGCATTATAACCTCTTAATCTCTTATATTTTAAGATAATATCCTTCAATATTTTATTTAACGCATGTCCAATGTGAATATCTCCATTCGCATAAGGCGGTCCATCATGAAGCACAAAAAATGGTGCTCCTTCTTTCAATGATTTTTCATAAATTTCAGCTTTTTTCCAGTCCCTTAATGTCAAAGGTTCTTTTTTTGTGCCAAATTAGCTTTCATTTTAAAACTTGTCTTTGGCAAATTAAGCGTTTTTTTGCATAATCCACTTTTTTTCTGGATTGTTGTTTTCTGACATTACTTCCTCCTACTTTTTATTTAAAAATTATTTTTTTACTGTTTTTATGTCTTTTTATTATATCACAATTTTATACATTTTTAAATAACTCTCACTAAATCCCTGCTTAAAAAAATAAAAATAATATTTTATTTGGCAGCAAAATTTAATTTTTTTAAATAAATAAGGAGATACTAAAAATTTTTCATAACTTCAGTATTCTCCTTTTTATTAACTATTTATTGCATTTATTTTTTTAAAAACTTCATAATTTTTAGTTTTAAAGTTTTTAATGAAGCATTCCTGCTCCAATAAATGTTAAAATACCTAAAATAGCTGCATAAGCTATTGAATATTTAACAGTGAATTTAAGCATATCTCCTTCTTTACCCATTAATCCAACTGTTGAAGCGGCAATTGCAATATTTTGCGGAGAAATCATTTTTCCTCCTGTTGCTCCACCTGTACCAGCGGCAATATACAATGCTTTCAACGCTTCGTTTGATCCTGCTATATTTACTTGAACTCCACCGAATAACAAGTTAGATGCCAAGTCACTTCCTGTTACGAATGTACCGATAGTTCCTAGGAACGGCGAAATTACTGGGAAGAATTTACCTGTTGCAGCAAATCCTTTTGCTATACTTTCAATCATTCCACTATGTTTCATTACTACTGATAATGCCACAATCCCCATAATTACCACAACTGAAGGTAATTTACTTAAAATTGTTTCTTTTAATGTTTCAGCCATAACTTTTGGTTTTACACCTTGAATGAATCCTGCTATAACAGTTGCAACAAATAATGGTGCAGCTGGTGCTAAAATCCATTTGAATATTACACTCGGATCTCCTTTATCCTTAAACCATGTAGCTTCATGCCCCAAAGCAAAATTGAAATGTGTAGTCGTTGGTTCTAAACGCTTTTATGAACAGCTTCTACAACTGGACTTGTTCCAATAATTAAGATTATCATTAAAAATATATGGAACCCAAGCCATAAATGCATCTTTTCCAGTAATAGCTTGACCTTTATTAGATTTTGCACTTTCATCTTCTTTAATAAAGATTTTAGTAGCAACTATCATCAAAATCATTGCAAATAAACTTGATAAAATTGTTGGCAATTCAGCACCCATTGCTTTTGCGATAAATGGTTGTGTTAAATAACCAATAATTGAAGCAATAACTACAGGTAAAAATTCCTCTTCCAAATGCTGCGTTTTTTCCACCATCAATTTCTTTATTAGCCATTATTACCAAGATAAATGGTATAATACATGTCAAAACTAACAACAATAATGATGTATAAAATGCTGTTTCCCCAGCATTCAATTTAAAGTTTGAAATCATTGTTGTAACTGGTAGTCCAACTGTTCCAAACGCTGTTGGTGTTGAGTTTGCAATAAGACAAATTAAAGCTGCACTTAGTGGAGTAAATCCTAATGAAACCATGATTGCTGCTGGAATCGCAACTGCTGTCCCATATCCTGCAATACCTTCTATAAATCCACCAAATCCCCAAGCTAATATCAATGCTTGAGCTCTTTTATCTGTTGAAATGCTTCCTAACATTGATTTGATTGTTTCAATTTTACCAGTTTTTACTGATAAATCATAAGCAAACAATGCAGCAAATACTACAAAACCGATAGGCATCCACGCTGTTGCAAATCCTTCAATAATTGAAGCGATAACCCCTTGAACTGGCATTTGCCATCCAGGAACAATAAAGTTTAAAATAATTGCCACTACTAAACTGGCATACGCACTAAACATAGCTGATTTTTTCAAAAAAGTTAATAGTATCAAAAATACAACTATTGGCACTAATCCGATTAAAAATAATCCCATTTCCGAACCTTCCTTCTCTTTATATTTTTTTAAAAAAAGTTTTTAAAAAGAAAAATTTCTTTTAAAAATTTAAAATACATAAAAATATTTTACTTTTTTTAAAAATTAATTTGGTTTTTTTAAAAAATTCTTTAAATTTTTTTAGGTTATATTTTTTTTAGACTTGCTTGACAACTACATAAACTATTTTTACTATGATCATTTGACAAAGAGACTTGTCTACTTGATATAAATAAAATCATAAGTTTCTAAACATTTCTATTGCAAGAATTAGAAGTTTATAATTTAAAAATAATATTTATAACTTTTTAATAACCCAAATTTCTCACTTATATATTATCAAATTTTTCAAAAAAAGTACAAATATTTTTTTAAAAAAATTTTTTTATTTTTTTATAATATCTGCACTTTTTTTAATATTTTTTTAAATTTTTTTATAATCCTTTTTCTCGTAAGTCCCACTCTTCCACGCTCTTTATCCAGCGACAATATTTTAACTTTAATAATTTGCCCCACAGATAACTCTTTTTGTTGCATCTTTTAACAAATTTGTCAGAAATTTCAGAAATATGAAGCAGTGCATCCCCTTTTAGTCCTATATCCACAAAAAGCCCCAAATTTTAGCGACATTTCTCACAGTTCCTTCCAAAAACCATTCCTTCTTGTAAATCATCCATATTTAAAATATCCGATCTCAATAATGGTTTTTTTCAAACTCATCTCTTGGGTCTCTTCTATCTTTTAACAACGCTTCGTAAACATCTTTTGCAGTTTGTGGTCCAAAATCATTTTCTTTTATAATTTTGTCCAAATCCACTGTTTTCAATTTCTGTCTAACTTCATCCAAATCAGATTTTAAATCGTCAACCTTACAATTTGCTTCCTTCAAAATAGTTTCAGCGATATGATACGATTCTGGATGGATTATCGTATTATCCAAAGGATTTTTACTATTAGGGCACTACAACGAATCCTGCCATTTGTTCAAACGCCTTCGTTCCAAGCCCTTTTACCTTTTTCAATTCTTTCCTATCCTTAAAATCTCCATTTTCATGTCTATAATCTACAAGATTTTTTGCTACATTTTTCTTAATCCCAGACACAAAACTAAGTAATGCCCAAGAAGCCGTATTAATATTGACTCCAACATTATTTACAACATGCTCAATCGTTTGTTCCAATGTTTCATTCAATTTTTTTCTGATTTACATCATGCTGATACATTCCAACTCCAATTGATTTTGGATCAATTTTTACAAGTTCAGCCATCGGATCTTGAATTCTTCTAGCAATCGAAATCGCTCCTCTCGCCGTTACATCCAAATCAGGAAACTCCTCAATCGCAATTTTTGAAGCTGAATAAACTGAAGCTCCTGCTTCACTTACAATCAAGTATGATACAGGTTTTGACGCCTCTTTTATAACATTTGCCACAAAACTTTCAGTTTCACGAGAAGCCGTTCCATTTCCAATTGCAATAATATCAACATCGTATTTTTTTATGTAATCCAATATTTTTTTCTTTGCCATTTCAAGCTGCTTTGGATTATGCACTCCTTCAACCAAGAAAAGCACATCATTCACTTCATAAAAATCCATCTTTATTGATAACAACCATTTTACAACCAGTTCTATACCCTGGATCTAATCCCATCAAAGTTTTTTTACTTAATGGCGGCTGCAATAACAATTTTTCAAGATTTTCAGAAAAAATATTAATTGCTTCTTCTTCCGCTTTTTCCGTGTATATGTTTCTCACTTCATTCTTAATCGATGGATAAGCCAATCTATCTAGTGAATCTTTTAATAATTTCTTTATAAAATTCCACCAAATTTTTTTGTTCCCAAACAAAGTTTTCAAAATGAAATCAACTACAAAATTCTCTGTTTTTATCATCAATTTCAATATCTACTTTTCAAGATTTTTCTCTTTTTTTCTCCTCTGTTAATAGCTAAAATCCTATTCGATGCTGATTTTGAAATGGGCTCTGAATATTCGTAATAGTCTTGATAAACTCCATTTTTCATCATTTTTCCTTATTTTTTTCTCCACAACTTTTAGAAGTCAAAATTCCAAATTTCTGAAATTTTTATCTCTCAAAAATTCTCTTATTTTTCACATCTTTCTGAAATATTTTTGCGCAATAATTAAATGCACTCCATTAATCGCATCTTTCAATCGACAAAACTTCTTCACTCAAATATTTTTTAGCTTCTTTCTCTAACATGCTCCAAAAGTAGTTGTTTGGCATCAACGCAAATGTCTGTCAAAGGTTCTAGCCCTTGCTCTTTCGCAATATCCGCTTTCGTTTTTCTTTCTTTTTTTTTGTAAGGTAAATACAAAGATCTTCCACTTCCTGAAGTTTTGTTGCACAGTTATGCTATTTTTTTCAGTTCATCAGTCAATTTTCCCTTGCTCTTCTATCAGTCTTAAAACTTCTTCTTTTCTCTTTTCCAAATTTCTGTAATAAGTTACTTTTTCTATTACATCTCTAATCTGTTCCTCATCCAAATTACCTGTAACTTCTTTTTCTATAACGTGCAATAAATGGTACTGTTGCGCCTTCATCAAAAAAAGTTTTCACAGTATTTTCCACTTGTGACTCGTTAAAATTCAGTTCATCTGCTACATTTTTTTAAAAATATCCAATTACTTTCCTCCATTTACAGTTTAATTTTTTATTTTAAATTTATCAAAACTATTTTAACATAATTTGTAAAAAATAACCAGTTGAATAATTTTATAGATGAATTGAAAAATTTTAAAGGAAAATATTTGTAAAAAAAAATACCAACCTTTTAAAGTGCTGATATTAATAAACTAATTTATTTAAATGGTGCGAAAGGTGGGACTCGAACCCACATGTCGAAGACGCTAGATCCTAAGTCTAGTGCGTATACCAATTTCGCCACTCTCGCAAAAAAATTTTTATTTTAACAAATGGTGAGCCATACTGGGATCGAACCAGTGACACCTTGATTAAAAGTCAAGTGCTCTACCGACTGAGCTAATGGCTCATATTATGGGGTGATCGACGGGACTTGAACCCGCGACAACCAGTGCCACAAACTGGCGCTCTACCAACTGAACTACGATCACCATATATATGAATTTTTCTTTTTAAATAAAATGGAGCGGGAGACGAGGGTCGAACTCGCGACATTCAGCTTGGAAGGCTGACGCTCTACCAACTGAGCTACTCCCGCAAAACTTCTAAGATGGTCGGTGTAGCAGGATTTGAACCTGCGACCCCCTGCTCCCAAGGCAGGTGCGCTACCGAACTGCGCTATACACCGTCCCTTCAACAAGTGATTTTTTCATTTTTCATCAATCACTCTCGGACAAGGAATATAATATCATAATTTCAAATTAATGTCAACACTTTTTTTGAATTTTTTTTACATATTTCTAAATTTAACTAAAATCCAGTTTTATAAAAATATGCTCAAACCCCTTTAAAATATAATCAATCTGGAGTTTGAGCAAAAACAAATATAATTTCAAAAAAATTTTTATAATACTGATTAATAATTTTTAAAAAAATAATAGTTCCTTTTCTCTTTCAAAAAATCAATTTCTTTTTCAATTTTTTTCATTAGCATCTTCCATAAAATCAATAAAACACTTCTGATTTTTCATATTTTTTTGGTTTAGAGTCTTCAATTTATTTTTTTAGTTTCAGATCCAAGGTGATTGTCCTCCTTCAAAAATATTCCGTACATCTTGATTTAACACGAGTATTTCATTTATTGAAATTCTTCCGCTATATCCGCTAGAACATTCATCACAGCCTTCTCCCATGCACTTCTGACATCTTTTTCCAACTAGCCTCTGTCCAATAACTCCAATTAATGAATCTAGTATCAAATATTTCGGAATTCCCATATCCACTAGCCTAATTAACGTAGAAACAGCATCATTTGTGTGAATTGTGGAAATTACAAGATGTCCTGTCAATGCAGCTCTTACAGCTATTTCTGCAGTAATTTCATCTCTAATTTCAGAAATTACGATAATATCAGGATCATTTCTCAATGTGGCTTTCAAAACTTCAGAAAATGTTACTCCAATTTCTTGATTTATCTGTATTTGAACAGTCCCATTAATTTTGCTTTCAACTGGATCTTCTACGGTTATGATTTTTTTTCTTCCATTATTTAGCATATTTATTAGGGATTTTAATGTTGTAGATTTCCCAGAACCTGTAGGCCCGCTTACGAGAATCATTCCATATTTTCTATCTAAAGTTTCATTTAACATTTTAATGCTTTGACTTGAAAATCCCAATGTTTCAAGTTTTATATCCTTTAAATAATTTTCCAAAATACGTAAAACCATAGTCTCCCCGCCAGCTGTCGGCATATAGGCAGCCCTTATATCATAACGTTTATTTGTATTTTTTGCATTTAATAAAAAAGAAAAGCTGCCATCTTGTGGCTTTCTTTTCTCTGCAACGTTCATTCCAGCCAAATTTTCATTCTGGCAATAATTTCTGTAATATTTTTTTCAAGAACTTTTCTATTCACTGCTTCATACAATTTCTGGCTTTCTTTCAGATAGCCGTCAACCCGGTATTTTATTTCCATTCCTTCCAGCAGGTCAAATTTCACGTGAATATCACTAGCCCGCTCCTTAAATCCAGTCTTTACAATTTCATTTAAATAAGAAACAGTATCTTTTGATAAAAAAACTATTTTTTTATTATCGACAACATCCTTTAGTTTTTGCCTTTTTCAATTATTTTTTTCATTCATTGTCCTCAATTTTTCCCTTCCCGCTTTTTATATTTTTCAATTATTTCTTTTTCACAGTTCCGCTGCTAAATTCCTCCAGCACCAATTCTGTCTGTTTTTTTTCAATGTTTTAAACAATCCCTTTTTTTAATCAGATTGTACCACTTCAAAGTCGCACGTTGAGCATCAATCCCTTTTAATGTTTCCTTTAGCTGCAGTTTAAAAAAAGTCAACTTCTTCGTAAGACAATTTTACATTTTTAGTTTTTTTCCTTTTTTTATTCGCCTTTGTAATTTTAACTTCATTTTTCCAAATATTTAAAGAAACTAAATACATTTTGGCAGCTGTTTTTTTCATATTGGCTCATCATTTTTTTCTCATTTCCTCAATCAGTTTTTTTGCCAAATAACTTCTTGACATTTTTTTGAAAAATGTAACATTGACTTTTTCTTTTTCCCTTTTTCCAATTTTTTTGCACAAGCTGCTGCATTTTTAGCCTGTGATTTTGCATTTATTAAATCCATATTGCTAACAGTATTTGGATTTACCATTTTTTTGCCATAAATTCTCCTTTCTTTTTTTATCATTTTAATTTTTTTACTATTTCCTCAAATAAAATATTACCTTCTCGTAATAACGTAATCTCTCCATTTTCAAATTTTACAATTGTAGACGGCTTCCCTGTCAATTCTGATTCTTCATTTGGAATAACAATATCCACATTTTTTAGCAATTCTTCACTTAAATCCTCAATTTTTTTAACCGAACTTTCACCTGAAATATTAGCGCTTGAAGTCAATAATATTCCTCCAGATTCTTTTTATTATTTCCAAAGCAATTTTATTTTTTTGGGAATCCGAATCCCAACAGTTTCCATATTTTCATCAAATTTCCTTGTAAAATTACAATTTGCACGAAAAATGACCGTCAGTTCTCCTGGCCAGTATTCATTGAGAATTTTAGAAATTTTTTCCATATTTTCTTCAGTTTCATTTACCAGATCCTTCAAAAATTTCCTTATTACTAATTAATGCGATTATTTTTTTAGAAAAAAATCACGTTTTTTTATTTTATAAATTTTTTTCAACAGCTTTCTTTTTCAGGAAGAGAGCCAATTCCATAGACAGTATCTGTAGGGAAATACAGCAACTCCTCCATTTTTTTAAAAATTTTTATAGCTTTTTTTCAATTTTACTTTTTTTATCTTTTATCAATCTTAGTCATCATTTCCATCATCAACTGGCATTTCAAATAAACCGCTTATTGGATTATTTGTAGCTATTCTAGTTATTATTTCTGCAAACATTTTACTTGTTGTCAATATTTTTAATTTATCGAATTTTTTATCTTCAGGCAATTGAATAGTATCTGTTACTACAATTTCAGTAAATGCTGATTTTTTTAATCTTTCAACTGCAGGATCAGAGAAAACAGCATGTGTTGCACATCCGTAAACTTCCAAAGCACCTTTGTCAATTAAAGCTTGAGCAGCATTGCAAATTGTTCCGGCTGTATCAATCATATCGTCAATCAAAATAGCCTTTTTACCTTTTACATCACCAATAATATTCATAACTTCTGAAACATTTGCCTTGGCACGTCTTTTATCAATTATTGCAAGCGGTGTATGCAGCCAGTTTGCAAGTCCTCTCGCTCTTTTTACTCCACCAACATCAGGCGATACAACAACTGTATCTTCTGGGCTAAATCCGTATTTTATAAAGTGTTTTGCCAAAATTGGCAATGCTTCCATGTGATCCACTGGAATGTCAAAAAATCCTTGAATTTGTCTTGCATGCAAGTCCATTGTAATTACTCTTGTAGCTCCCTGCAACTGTCAGCAAATTTGCAACAAGTTTTGATGTAATCGGCTCTCTTGGACTTGCCTTTCTATCTTGTCTTGCATATCCATAATAAGGAATTACAGCGATAATTTCCTTGGCTGAAGATCTTTTAATTGCATCAATAAAGACTAAAAGTTCCATAAGGCTTTCATTTACAGGTTTTGAAGTAGACTGAACAATAAATACTTTACAGCCACGTACACTTTTCTTCGCCTTTGCAAAAGTTTCTCCATCAGCAAATTTTACAATTTCAGCAGCTGATAAATCCATATCCAAGTATTTTACAATCTTTTCTGCCAATTTTTCACTTGATGTTCCTGCAAATACTCTAATTTTGTCTTTGTCTTCTTTGGTTAATGTTATCATTTTATTTCCCTTTCTCTCATTAATATTTTTTTTATTTTTTTATTAACTTTTTATTTTCTGACATTTCCCTATTTCTAATTATTTATTTTTTTTCTCCTTATTTACCTGTTTTGCCCTTCCAAAAGCAAGCGCTTCATCAGGAATATCCTCTGTTATAACCGAACCTGCAGCTGTCAAAACTTCATTTCCTATTTCCACAGGTGCTACAATTATTGAATTGCTTCCAATAAATGCATTCTTTCCAATTTTTGTCCTATGTTTATTCTTCCCATCATAATTGCAAGTAATAGTTCCTGCGCCAACATTTGTATCTTGCCCAATTTCAGCATCTCCAATATAAGTCAAATGCCCTGTCTTTTACACCCTTTTCAAGAGTAGAGTTTTTTATTTCCACAAAGTTTCCAACATGCACAGTTTCTTTTAAGTATGCCTTTGGTCGTAAATGTGCAAACGGCCCTACAGTTACTCCTTCTTCAAGAGTTGACTTTTCTACAACAGAGGCTTCTATTCTAACATTATCAGCAATTACAGAGTTTTCGATTCTAGTATTTCCTAAAATTTCACAATTTTTTCCAATTTTAGTATTTCCTTGAATTGTAACATTTGGATAAATTACAGTATCTTGCCCAATTTGAACATTATCTTCAATGTAAGCCGCATCTGGATCAATCAAAATTACACCACTATCCATCAGTTCAATATTTTTTCTATTTCTCAAAATTTTCTCTGCCTGTGCCAACTGAACCTTAGAATTTACTCCTAAAATTTCATCTTCATCTTCAATTTGAAAACTGTCAACATTATATCCTTCACTTGTCAAAATTTTTATGGCATCAGTCAAGTAATATTCACCTTTTGAATTGTTATTGTCAATTTTTTTCAATTGCATAAAGCAAACTTTCATTTTTAAAAATATAGACTCCTGTATTAATTTCATCTATTTTTTTCTCATTTTCATCTGCTTCCTTTTCTTCGACAATATTTGAAATTTTTCCATTTTCCTTAACAATCCGTCCATATCCAAACGGATTCTTAACCTTGCAGGAAAGCACAATACAGTCAAGTTTTCCTTCCTCAAAAGCATCCTTTAGCTTTTTCAGCGTTTCTTCCTTCAAAAGAGGCGTATCTCCACAAGTGATAAGCACATCTTCACCATATTCCTTAATTTTATCCTTTGCAATCAAAATAGCATGTCCTGTCCCAAGCTGCTCCTCTTGTGTAACAAAAATCAACATCTCCCATTTCAGCCAGCACATCTTCCTTTTTTTATGCCCCAAAAATAAAAACATTTTTTTTATTCCCAATATTTTCAAGAACAGTCACAACTCTTCTAATCATCGGAACACCATTTACCTTGTGCAAAACCTTAGACTGCTCAGACTTCATTCTAGTCCCTTTTCCAGCCGCCAAAATTACCGAAATCATCCTTCCTCCTTAATTTAATAATCAACAATTAAAATATTTGTCTTTAATTTTTACTCAAACTATACTTTACACACTAATTATATCAATTTTTTTTCTAATTTATGTCAAATGATAAAAAAATTTTTATTTATTTTTCTCCTCACTCTCACTATTATGATTCAAATGAATTCTCAAAAGCTTCTAGCGAAATTTGAATTTCAAAAAGTGAAAAATAATAGTGAAACTATCAACGATACAAGACTTATTCCAAAAACTTATTTTCCCAATAAAATCCATTTGAAGAAATAAAAAAATAGCATAGAAATGGCACACATTAACAGACTTGAAACTCCAAAATACTGCATTTTTTTATATAATTTCAGCCTTTTTTTCTCAAATTTTTTTAACTTGATAAAACTCATGCTCCACTTCCCCGCTTGAATCCATCTGCCTCACAATCGCTGTAAGTGCCAGAAACCTATTTGTGTATGCAAGCAAAAAGTAAAGATACAGTAGGAAAAAAGAACTGCAGGTGTAGTTATTTCCAAAGTCATATTTTTTTCACCTTCCTTTAAAAATTTATTTTTTTCATTCTAAAATCCATTTAAAAATAAAAAAATATTTTATTTATTTGATAACAAAAAAAGTTTTAAAAATACTGCTAAATAAAAAGCCAACAGAAATCTATTACTAAATAAAAAAATATGCCTAATAAACTGATAAAAAAATTAATTAAAATTAGAGTTTAAATAAATAGACCAGTTGTTTCAAGTTCGATTTTTAAAAGCAGTCCTGCTACAACATTAGTTTCAAGCTTTGTATTTTTAAAAAAATACAAAAAAACGCAAGGATTATTTAAATTCATCCTTGCTAAAATTATATCATGCTTTAACTAAAAAGAATCTGGTGATGAAACAACGTTCAAGTTTTCATCTATTTCAAAAAAATTAATGGTTTTTCCAGTTGTTAAGTTTAATTTCAAGATATCTTCATCTGAAATATTTAACAAATATTTTATTAATGCTCTCAAACTGTTTCCATGAGCTGCTACAATAACATTTTTACCTTCTTTTTAAAGCTTTTTTTGAAATATCTGAATGCCAGTAAGGTAAAACTCTTGCGATTGTATCTTTCAAACTTTCTCCAAGTGGTGCTTCTTCATCAGTTAAATCAGCATATCTTCTGTCTGATTTTGGATAATATTCACTTGATTTGTCAATTGCAGGTGGTGCAACATCAAAACTTCTTCTCCAGATAAGCACTTGGTCATCTCCATATTTTTTAGCAGTTTCTGCTTTATTCAATCCTTGTAATGCACCATAGTGTCTTTCATTCAATCTCCAAGATTTGTAAACTGGAATATACAATTCATCCAATTCTTCCAAAACATAATTTAGAGTTTTGATAGCTCTTTTTAAGTAAGAAGTATAAGCAACATCAAAAACTAATCCTTTTTCCTTTTAATGCTTTTTCCTCCAGCTTTTTGCTTCTTCAACTCCTTTAGGACTCAAATCCACATCTTTCCAACCAGTAAATTTGTTTTCCAAATTCCATTGGCTTTCACCATGTCTGATTAATACTAATTTCATAAGTTTCCTCCTTAAAATAATATTTTTTTATTAATGTTACGCATTTTATGCTTAAAAAAACCTGAACCTCCCACGACTAAAAGTCGCAGGGTTTTAAAAATCTTTAAAAAGTATTTAAAAAAATTTTTCTAAGAAGTTTGATAGCACAACAACTATCCTTATTCTTTTAGGCATGTTCAGCTCACCCCTATTGTATAGGGACAACATTTAAGTCCACAACTTTACTTTTCTTTAGAATATTTAATACTCCATTACAGTCTTCAATCAAAGATATTATATTACATATTCTACATTTTATCTACTAAAAATTTTTTTCCATATGCTTACTAAATTTTCGTGCAATTCATCTCACAACTAAAAATTCCGAGTATTCTTGCACTATTTCATAAACTTTTTTTATATTTAATTGCAGCAAAACTGCTTTAAAATTGAACTCAAAAATTACAACTGGTCTATTTATTTAAACTCTAATTTTAATTAATTTTTTTATCAGCTTAATCTTAAAAAAATCAACTATTTTTTTCTTCAACTTCCACAACTGTTTCTGAAACAGCAGTATTTGTAGATAAAGTTCTTTTTCAGCAATTAAATCTTCAAGATGTTCTTTTGTTGTATCAATTCTTCCAAAGATTCATATTGTCATAAAGTCGCTTCTGAAGATGTTTTTATATTTATTCCCTTGTTTTCTTAAAAAAACTGTCAACTTTACTTTGATTTTTTTGTATAAATAGTAACCAACTGCAACTGTTCCCTACTCCAACTGCCGCTCCCACTAAATGCTCTTTTCTTTATACTTCCAAATTTTATCATTTTATTACCTCCAAATTTTTAATTTATTTATTATATTTTTTTCAAATAATATATATTAATATTTTTTTATAACTATGAATTACTCCTACTTGTAGAATCTGGTGATTTCTTGATATCTTTTGTTAAATTCTTTTACTTTAAATCACAATTTATTTCAAAGCTATATATTTATCATCCGAATCTTCATCTGATCTCTTGCTAAAGAATATATGATCTATTAAATCACTTACATTCTCAATAGTTTTATCATTTTTCACATCCACAACATAATGGAATTTTCCATTTTCAGCTTTTAACCGATAAATTCTCACTTCTTTATTCGATACATTATTTAATACAAGGTGTCGTCCAAAAGTTGTAAGCCACATAAGTGCTATTGCTGTAACTGATCTATTCGCCATATAGGATCTTAAAAGATACAATGCTGGTAAAATTTCAATGTCAAAGAAACCTTTTCGTTGTGTTTCCATGTAGGCGTGTTCCATAATTGCCGCTGTCGTAAGTCCCGCTGTAAAATTGTTTATATCCAATTGTAACTTTTCGATTTTACTTTTTCCAAGTCCGTACAAGAAAGAAAGCAAAATCGCAGCTCCAGAATATACAGACAACGAATCTATTGATTTTTCCTCAAAATCTTCCACTAATTTTACTGAAGTCATGCCGTGCTCAACTGATAATGCTGTCGCAGTTCGATAAATCACTTCATCAATCGTAATTTCCTCTGGCTCAAAAGTTATAAGCAATGTATTTATAGTTTTATTATATCGTAACGCTGTACTTTTTGCTCCAACTTTTATTGTTTCAAAAAATTTTTTTGTGTCAATAATTTCGTGTGAAACTTTAAATCTGACACGATTCGGTAACTTATGCAATACCGTCAAAGTTAATTTTTTTCATATAATTTCCTCCAAAAATCAGATACGCCACAAAAAAATTCTATTTATTGACATCATATTTTAGAAGTCTTAATGAATTTCCAACTACTAAAATTGTTATTGAATTATGTAAAACTGAACTATATATTGCTGGTAGCAATCCTGTCGCACCTAATACAAGTGCAAAAACTGTTTTATTCCAATCGCCATCACAAAATTTTTGTTTTATAATTTTTTTACAGTATTTTTAGCTAAACCGATTACAGCTGGTATTAACAACGGATCGTCAGAAGTTATTGTAACATCGGCAGCTTCCATTGCGACATCTGTTCTAGTGCTTCCAAGTGCTATTCCTACATTTGCGTAAGAAAGAGCTGGAGCATCGTTTATTCCATCTCCAATCATAATAACTTTTGATCCGATTGAACGGAATTTCAATATATCTTTTGCCTTATCTTCTGGTAACAATTCAGATTCGTATCTATCCATCGACATACTATTTGCAATGGTTTCAGCCTGTTGTCTCAAGTCTCCTGTAAGTAGCACAATATCGTCTATTCCTTGATTTCTCAAACGGTTCATAGCTTTTTTGATATTTTCCCTTGGTGGATCAGAAACTCCGATTACACCGATTAAATTCTCATTTTTAGCCACATAAATAACGATTTCTCCATTATTTTGCATTCCTTTTACCACGTCAACTGACATCTCTACCGAAATATTATTTTCTTCCATGTATCTTCTGCTTCCCACACGAATAATATCCTTATTTACATAAGTTTCAATTCCTCTTGCCACTCTAATTACATCTTCTTTATGTCGTGGTATTTTTAATCCTCTATTTCTTACTTCGTTTAAAATCGCACTTGCCAAAGGGTGTGTAGAAGTTTCTTCAGCAGCCGCAGCTAATGCAATCATTCTATTATCTTTCATATTTTTTTAGCAAAAGTTTTTTTACTGTTTGAACTTTAGGTTTTCCTTCTGTAATTGTTCCAGTTTTATCAAATATTACAGTATCAGCCTTTGAAAGTTCTTCCAAATAATTGCTTCCTTTAATCAAGATTCCGTTTTTAGCAGCTGTATTAATTGAAGCAGAAAATGCTGTCGCTGTCGACAATCTTATTCCGCATGAATAATCAATTACAAGCATACTCAATGCCTTTTTGTAAATTTCTAGTTGAAGCGTAAACTATTCCAGCAAGAAGGAAATTTAACGGAATCAACTGTGCAGAAAATGCATCGGCGTAAGATTGAATGTCCGCTTTGTTAAATGAAGCATCTTCCACCAATTTTATAATTCTTGAAGCCGTTCTGTCATCTCCAACTTTTTCAGCTCTTACAGTAATATTTCCACTTTTCAAAAGCGTTCCAGCAAAAACTTCCTGTCCTGTTTCCTTTTTAACAGGCATATATTCTCCAGTAATCGCCGATTGGTCAATTACCGCACTTCCCTTTTCAATTGTTCCATCGACACTTATTTTTTCTCCAGTTTGAACAAGTATCAAATCACCTTTTTTAATTTCTTCAATTGGAACTTTTTTCGCCACTTGGTCTTCATCTTCAGACGCTTTCCAAACATAGTTTTCTCCAACACTTAGCATATCTTTAATTACGCCACGAGTTTTTTTCATAGTATAAGCCGTCAAAAGTTCTGCAATTCTTTCTAAAATCATAATTGTCAAAGCTGTTCGCTCACTTCCTAAAGCGATACTACTTACAATCGCCGTAGAACTCAATGTATCCGCATTCGGACGCTTATTCTGAATCAATGACAAAATTCCATTTTTTAAAACAGGCAATGCCAAAGAAATTGTTGAAATAGTTTTGTAATTAAATAATCTTCTAATTCCAGTCAATTTCGTTTTTGGACCTGGAAGCAAAAGCAATAATACTGCCGCTCCAATATTTTTCATAATTTCTTTTGGTGATTCTTCCTGTAATCGTCTTTCTATCACATATTTATTCGATGCTTGTTTTTTCTCATTTTTGTAAATATCCACCAAATACCCATTCAATGTATTTTGAAGCAAAGATACAAAATTTTCTCCAGTTAGCGAAAAGTTATCAAAATAAATAAGTACAGAACCTGTAATAGTTGAAATTTCAACACTTTTTATATAATGAACTTGCATTAAACGCTTTGTTATTTCTTCTTTGTGAACGCCAAGATATTTTAACGCTCTTGAACGAATTCTAATTCTCCCACGAATTTCATGCAAAAATCTCACAATTTAGCAAATAATTTCTACCAGCCATAAAATTTTCCTTTCTTTTTTTATTCCACAAAACTTAAAGTCTTTTTATCAAATCATAAAAAAATTTCCAGATTATCTTCTATTTCTTTCAAGGATTTATTTTCATACAATTCAGGATGATTGACAACCGTTTTCCAAACTTTGTTCATCCATTCAAGTATTTCCTTTTCTGAAATCAAATTTGGATCATAATAAAGCAAAAATTTTTATTCGTTATATACGAATATTCAACACTTTTTTTATCCCTTTTTGATAAAATAAGTTTTTTTTACTTCATTATCATATTTTTTTAATTCCTCTGGAACTTTTGATAAATTTGGAACAAATAGCCTAAGTCTTCCAGGAATACTGTGCACTACCTTTATCTGATTAAACATCAGATATGTTGTTCTAAAAAAATTTTTCTAACATCTTTTTTTCCCTTTCAATTTTTTTTGTCTACTATTTTCTTTTCTCGTCTGATAAAAAGTCTAGAAGCCCACCATAACAATGTAGCTCCTTTAGGTAATCCTGGAACTTTCCATAATTTTTTTATTCCATAAAAAAATAAAAAAATACCTGCAGTTAATGTCTTCAAATCCAAATAACCTTTACTCTTGTTATAAACAGCCATATCTGCTGATTCAAATATCTGCTTTTAACAACTCTTTTATTCTCCCAGGTTTTATTCTTCAAGGCTTCCTCATCCAAATGAAGCAATCTCAACACTACCAAATACAAAAAGAACTTTCAATAACTTTTTTTCATCAAAATAAATCAGAATACTTCCAGTAACAGAATTAACTTCCACAGAATTTATTCCTTCTATTTTTACGAATATTATTTAAAAAAATTCCTCTTTCAACTCTTCGTCATCTTTTCAACACTTCCGTCTGCAATCGCAAACGCCCATTTTGATAATGTTTCACTTGAATAACGCCATAAAAAAACTTTGTAACATAACCGACTCCTTAAACCTTTTTTTATAATTCATTATATACCTTTTTCATTTTAAATT